>Ga0180220_1000377_pt1 | contig 54471 bp, 48 predicted proteins | sample eDN5th37CBELigBY_FD_151335 | JGI IMG/M metagenome (GOLD analysis project Ga0180220, IMG submission 151335) | Enriched backyard soil microbial communities from Emeryville, California, USA - eDNA 5th pass 37_C BE-Lig BY (version 2) (version 2) | ecosystem: Environmental > Terrestrial > Soil >...
ATTTTCCCGGAGCGCACGCCGAGGTCCCCCCAGCGTCCGACCGCTGCCCTGCCAAGCTTTTCCATGCGCACCATCCCGTGCCGCGAGTAGGGGAACGAACGCGGCCTGCGCGGGCTTTGTTCCTTCTCGGTGGTGCGGCGTATCCGTGTCCACTGCAATTGCCTGCACGGACTTCGAGCCACGTTCACCGCAGTCGTTGCGCACTGCTCACCGGCAGTCGCTCGCGGACGACGATTGCGGTCCCGCCGCTTCGGTCGTCAATCGATAGCATTTTCTATTGGAGAGGGTACGTTCGATCAAAAACCGTGACATGAATACCAGCCATAACGGTGACATCGCAATTCCAGCTCATTGCCTTTTCCGGAAATGAAATAGCGCAATCATCAACTAACCTCCCGCCCGTCGTGTTTTGCCGGTGTATTGGATGCGATGCTGCGAGCATGCGACGGATCGCGCCAAAATACGACTTGATACTGCGCACAACCGAACGGAGAACGACATGGCAATACACATCGGATCCAGGGCCCGCTCGTCTTGGTTTTCGATTTTTGCGCGGACGGCTGCCGACTGGTCGGGTCGACCCATGACATTCACGATCGCTCTTGGCCTGCTCCTTTTATGGGCCGTGTCTGGCCCCGTCTTCGCTTTCAGCGACACTTGGCAACTGGTGATCAACACGTCGACGACGATCATCACCTTCCTGATGGTGTTCGTCATCCAAAACTCGCAGAATCGCGACAGCGAAGCCATTCAGGTCAAACTCGACGAGCTCATACGCACCATCGAGAATGCCAACAACAAGCTGCTCGACCTCGAGGAACTCGATATCGAGACCATCGATCAGATTCGTGACCAGTATCGGCAATTGGCCGCCGATGCACGACGGGAATGAATACCCGCGCTTGCCACTCCAGATGATCGTGGAGACGTCGCGAAACGGAGTTCCTCCGGCGTCTCCTCCACAGAGGCAATCGACAGCGGAACCGCGTCCGCTCTTGGACGTTGTCGATTCATGATAAGGTGGAGAGCCCAATCAATTCGTCGTTTGCGCTTCAGGACAGGGAGAGCTGTCGTCGGAGCAATGGCCTGTGCGTTGTTGTACCCGCTTCTCGCCGATACGGCCACGGCCCAGGCTCCTCTTCCGAGCCCAACTCCGGGAGACCCGACGCAAACGCCACCGGAAAAAATCAAACCAAAACCAACCCCATCCAACCCCGTTCCCGAAGCTCCGCCAGGGTCCCTCAGTGACCGGCTCAGCAAGCAGAAAGGCGTCATCGAGCCGCCCAAGGAGGTGGATCCCGAAATGCACAAGGTTCCACCTGACAAAGGAAAAATGCGCGTCATCCCGCCGCCCGGGAGTCCCGGTGCGCCCTCCGGCGTTCAGCCAAAATGAGGCCACCCGGATTCGATCCTGTCGCGGCCTCTCCGACTCATGGTCGCGAGACAGGGTGTCGTACTTCGGAACAATCCCGCCAAGCTGACGTTTGACCTCATGGTTATGCCTGAGCGGACGATCGAGCAGCAGCGAGGTTTATCTTGGGATCAGCGCATGCGGGTGCCCCACCGCTCTGCGGTGCGACCTGGAGCGCCATTGTCGGCGGCATTGGCGCTGCTGCAGCGGGGGCCGTTGTACTGCATGCCGTGAAAGCCGGCCCGCTGTCCTGGCACATGGCCTACCATATCGCCTCGATGAATATGGCAGCGCCGCTTATTGCGATCGTGCTTTTCGATCGACATCCAACCGTAAAGCGAAGCGCCGCAGCGAAGGCTCTTTGGAGCGCAACGGTTGTACAAATGACACTCTTATGGGTCTGGCACAGCCCTTCCTTCTACACTGCCGCGCAGGCATCGTCCGCAATGAGCTTGGCGGCCCATGGGGCGCTCTTCCTCTCAGCGTTGTTCTTCTGGCTCAGCGTCGTCAGCTCATCGCGTCCTTGGTCGACCATGCTCGCGCTGCTCGTCAACGGAAAGCTCGCTTGCCTTCTCGGTGCGCTTCTCATTTTTGCGCCGCGACTGCTGATATGTGCGCCGCAGGCGGACACCGAAACAAACGTAGTCGATCTCACCGACCAGCATCTCGCGGGCTTGCTGATGATTGCAGCCTGTCCGCTCAGCTACGTGCTTGCAGCCTGTGTGTTGGCTGGCAACACGTTGATGGAACTCGAGCGGAGTGGCGGCCGGCTGGCTTCGCGCGCCGGATCCTAATGCAATGATCGAGAAATCCGGCAGGTCATTGCACATTTCCGAGAGCAATTTTCTCGATCTGAATCACGCTGGGAATTTTTCGATTGCAAAGTTCGCTCGGGCGCCTGGCATCGCGCTCGGGCGAGCTTCGGAAACGGGACATTAGCGATGGCCGGGAGGTGGCTACCCTGGTCGGCTAGGTTTGGAGGCTTGTGTGCAGGGGCCTTGATGACCGTCGCCGGCGCCGTGTTCCTCTTTGCCTGGTCCGGGATCTACAATGTCGCTGCCAGCAGCGGCCACTGGGCCGTGGTGGACTGGTTTCTCGCGTTCGGGATGCGCAACTCCGTAGCTCTGCGCGCTCGGGCGATCGCAGTGCCGCCACTGGACGATATCGAACGCGTTCGGCTGGGTGCCGGCCACTTCCATAGCGGCTGTGCGTTCTGTCATGGGACGCCCGACACTGGCGTCGGTCCCATCGCGCGGCAGATGCTGCCCTCGCCGCCAGAGCTTTCCAAGTCGGTTCGGACATGGTCCGACGCGCAACTGTTCTGGATCGTGCAGAACGGCATCAAATATACGGGCATGCCGGGATGGGCGGCGCTCGAGCGCACGGACGAGATCTGGGCCGTCGTCGCCTTCCTGAAGAAGCTGCCGACGCTCGATGGCGAAAGCTATCGCGCGCTCGCGCTCGGCCGCGTTCGCCTCGCGGAGCAGAGCGGGGAGAGGATGGCGACAAACGACTCCAATCTTCAAGCCGCCGGCGCATGTGCCCGCTGCCACGGCGCGGGGAGCAGCGGCCCGACGAGTGCGCTCGTGCCGGTTCTGCACGGCCAGTCCCGCGCGTACATGGTCGCGGCCCTGCGCGCCTACGCGCAAGGCACACGCCGTAGCGGCATCATGCAGCCGCTGGCTGCGGATCTCGACAAGGAGAGCATCGAGCGGCTCGCTACCTACTATGCGGGACTTTCGCCGACAGAACCCGCACACGGCTCGCCGTCGGGCGCCGACGCGCACGGCCGCATTCTGGCAACGAAGGGAGATCCCAAACGGGACATCCCGGCTTGCGATACTTGCCACGGACGCGACCGGCTTCCGCGCTATCCGCGCCTCGCTGGCCAGAGCGCCGCGTTTCTCGCAGGTCAGCTACGCCTGTGGGCAGCTGGCCATCACACGTCGACGCCAGGTGCGGCCCTTATGGCGCCGATTGCGCGGCGGATGAGCGAGGCCGACATCGATGCGGTGGCAGCCTACTTCTCGGGTCTTTCGCGCTTGCCGGCTGGTGGCGCACCATGAGGACGCATTCGCGACAGGCGATCGGGCCGCTGATGGCATTCGTCGTGGCAGGCTGCAGCGGTCCGCAGTCCGTGCTCCATCCGGCAGGCCCGGAGGCGCTTGGCCTGGCGCATTTGACGTGGTTCCTCTTCGGCTTTGGGGCGCTGGTTCTCGCGTTCGTCCTGGCCGCGGCAGCGATCGCGGTGCGTGGGCCCGAACGATGGCGCGCCGTGGTCGCGTCGCGGTGCATGATCATCGGCGCCGGTGTCTTCTTTCCTGCGGTATCGTTGACCGGGCTATTGGGGTACGGCTTGTGGCTGACGCGAGCGAGCATCCCTGACACCGAAGGTCGAGAGCCGCTGCAAATCGAGGTCACGGGCGAACAGTGGTGGTGGCGCGTCCAATACGCGCCCTCTACTCGTTCGCCGGTGGCGAGCGCCAACGAAATCCGAGTTCCCGCGGGTCGCCCCATTCGCTTCACACTGCAGTCGGCCGATGTCATTCACAGTTTCTGGGTGCCGAACCTCGCCGGGAAGCTCGACATGATTCCCGGCCGCGCGACATCTCTGCTGGTGCGCGCAGAGAGGACGGGTGTGTTTCGGGGGCAATGCGCGGAGTATTGCGGCAAGGCCCACGCGCTCATGGCGCTGACGGTGGTGGTCATGACGCCGACCGACTTCGCTTCTTGGCTGGAGAACGAGAGCCGTCCCGCCATGGAGCCGGACAAGCCCGAGTCCCGCCGCGGCCGCTCGCTCTTCCTCGAAGCGGGTTGTGGTGGATGCCACACCGTGCGCGGAACGCCGGCCGCGGGAACAATAGGTCCCGACCTGACGCATCTCGGCTCGCGGCACTCGGTCGGCATCGCGTCGGCGGCCATGAACGAGCGCAACATCGCTCGGTTCATGACAGACGGCCAGCACATGAAGCCCGGCAACCACATGCCAACGTTCCGCATCTTCGCCGCTGTGGAGTTGCAGGCGATCGCGACCTATCTCGCGGGCTTGAGGTAAACCATGCACGAGAGCCATCAAGCATCGTCTTCGCTGCGCGATCCTTCCCGGCGCGAGGAAGAGCGACGGCAGCTCGAGGCGATCTGGGCATTGCCAAAGGGGTGGCGCATCGTCTCGGCCGTCAACAACACTGTCATCGGATACTTCTACATCGGGGCGGCGGTCTTGTTCTTCTTGCTGGCCGGCGTTCTTGCGCTGCTCATGCGCAGCCAGCTCGCACTGCCCGGCAACACTCTTCTGAGCCCCCACACGTACAACCAGGTCTTCACCATGCACGGCACGGTGATGATGTTCCTATTCGCTGTCCCTGCCGTTGAGGCGATGGGAATCCTGCTGCTGCCGCAGATGCTCGGTGCGCGCGACCTTCCCTTTCCGCGCCTCGGCGCCTTCGCGTTCTGGGCCTACTTCGTGGGTGGCTTGATCTTCTTCGGCACGCTCTTCTTCGACCTTGCGCCGTCAGGCGGCTGGTTCATGTATCCTCCGCTCACCAGCTCCCACTATTCGCCGGATATCGGCGCCGACTTCTGGCTGCTCGGCATCGGCTTCATCGAGATATCGGCCATCGCCGGCGCAATCGAGATCATCGTCGGCGTGTTGCGCACGCGTGCCCCGGGAATGTCGCTCGACAAGATGCCGATGTTCGCCTGGACGATGCTGACCTTCGCCGTGATGATCGTGTTTGCGTTTCCGGCCGTGATTCTCGCCACGATCATGCTGGAGCTCGAGCGGACTTTCGGCTGGCCATTCTTCATCGCGGCGAAGGGAGGCGACGCGCTCCTTTGGCAGCACCTGTTCTGGTTCTTCGGCCACCCCGAAGTCTACATCATCTTCCTGCCGGCGGCAGGGATGGTGTCCATGATCGTTCCGACCATGGCCCGCGCACCGCTCGAGGCTCACATGCTCATCGTGCTCGCCATCATTGCGACCGGCTTCTTCTCTTTCGGACTGTGGGTCCACCACATGTTCACCACCGGTATTCCCGCGCTTTCGCTGAGCTTCTTCTCGGCGGCGAGCATGGCGGTCGCGATCCCGAGCGGCATCCAAGTGTTCGCCTGGATCGCAACCATCGCGGCGGGCAAGCTGCGGCTCGATACGCCGGCGCTGTTCGTGCTCGGATTCCTTTTCATCTTCACGCTGGGCGGCCTCACGGGCGTGATGGTGGCCATGGTGCCGTTCGACTGGCAGGCACACGATACTTATTTCGTCGTCGCCCACCTGCATTACGTGCTCATCGGCGGAATGGTGTTCCCGCTGTTCGCGGCCTTCTACTACTGGGCGCCGGCATTCAGCAGCCGCGCCTTGTCGGAGCGGCTCGGCCGCTGGGCTTTCTGGCTGATGTTTATCGGTTTCAATGTCGCATTCCTGCCGATGCACGTGCTCGGGCTCCAGGGCATGCCGCGCCGCGTCTACACCTATCCCGCCGAGTTGGGCTGGCAAACGCTGAACTTCGTGTCGACCGCGGGCGCATTCATGCTCGCAGCAGGCGTGCTGGTGTTCATCGCCGATCTGGTGTGCAACCTGCGGCCGAGCCTCGTCTCGCCTGCCGGAAACGTATGGAACTCAGGCACGCTGGAATGGCTACAGAACGGCCTTTATGGCCTGCGCAGCATTCCGCATGTCGAGACGCGCTATCCACTGTGGCAGGAGCAGCATCTGGCACGCGATGTCGAGGCAGCACGCTTCTATCTGCCGAATGCGCCTACGGGCACACGGGAGGCCATCGTAACCTCGCCCATCGAGGCCGAGCCGCAGTATCTGCTCCGCTTGCCGGGGCCCGGATGGCCGCCAGCCCTTGCCGCGCTCTTTACGGCCGCCTTCTTCATGCTGCTTACGGTCAAGATGATAGCGATGGCGCTCGGCTGCGGTATCCTCGCGATCGCCTTCATCCTCGTTTGGGCCTGGGGCAGCGATCCAATGCCCACGGACAAGGTGAACATCGGCGCCGGCTTGCGACTTCCAACGTACGTCAGCGGTCCCCGGTCGCACGCCTGGTGGGCCGTGGTCATCCTGCTGTTCGTTGCGGGATCCTTGTACCTGTCTTTCGCGTTCTCGTACTTGTACCTTTGGACGGTCGCGCCGGCTGCGTGGGCAGAGGCGGCAAAAGGCGGAGTGCCCGACGGAACTTTCGCGTTCGCGGCAATGGGCTTGCTGGCGGTGAGTTCGGCCAGCATGTATGCGGCTGAAGGGCAATTGCGCCGATCCCGAGCCGGTTTCGGTCTGATGGTAGTACTGGCTTTGCTGACGCTGACGGGCGCGCTCGTTCTGGAGCTGGTTGGTCACTGGAGATCGGATTTGCGACCCGATGCGAGCGGCTATGCGGCGCTCGTCTACCTCGCGTCGGTCCTGCAGTTTCAGATCGTAGCGGCGGTCGTCGTCGTCGGCTGCTACGTGCTCGTCCGGCTCGCGGCCGGCCGGCTCAACTCCGAACGCCGGGTCACATTCGATACTTTGATGCTGCTTTCCCATTACGCAAACGCCCAGGGCGCGCTCGGCGTGCTGCTCGTCCATGGCTTTCCGAGGGCTGTCGCATGAATGGCGAGATACGGCCGATTTCCAGCCTGCTGATTGCGCTCCTCGGCCCCATCATCTGGGCCGCGCATTTCTTCGGTGTCTATCTGGTCGAGGCGGTGCTGTGTCCGGCACGGGAGCCGGTGTCGATTGGGCTGGTGGGGCTGGCGCTTTCTGCGCTGGCGCTCGCGGCGTTGACGTTGCATTCCGCAAGATGTCACCTCAGCGATCCCGCTGGCGGCGCTCGCGATCCGCTCCGGTTCACTTTACCGCTGACGCTACTGTCGATGACCGCCGTGGTCTGGACGTCGCTGCCGCTGCTCGTGCTGCCCGCCTGCACGCCGGGCGGCAGCGGGTGAAGGGGAAAGCCAGATGGTCGACCCGCGCGCAACATCCGGCCGCATGTCCACGCAAGCGTTCGTGGAACGGATATTCGTTGTGGTCGCGGTTGGCGCTTTGGTTGCGGCCGTCTGGGCGCTGTCCGACCTGCTGCTTCTCATGTTTGGCGCCATTCTGTTCGCTGTCATGCTGCATTCCGTGTCCGTCCCTCTGCAATCGAACTTGCGCATTGGACGTACCGCCGCGCTGGTGCTGAGCGGCGGACTCATTGCTGCGCTGCTGGTCGCAATGATCGCGTATCTCGGCCCGGAGATCGCAAGGCAGATGCGGGGGTTGCTCGAGAACCTCCCGAAGGCAACGGCGCGCTTGACGGGTAATCTCCACATCGGCTCGCTGGCGGACCTCGTCAAGAATGGCGCTGCCTCCCCGCTCGGAGGCTTAGTTGCACGCCTCGTCTCATGGAGCGCGACGGCGGCGGGAGCTTTCGGATCGCTGCTCCTCGTGATCTTCGGCGGCATCTACCTGGCGGGCAATCCGAGCCTTTATCGGGACGGCTTCGTGAAACTCGTGCCGCCTGCCGTGCAGCCCAATGTCGAAGCGACGCTGGACGATGCCGGAAAAGCGCTTCGCCGGTGGCTTGCCGGGCAGTTGATCGCGATGGTCCTCGTCGGCGTGTGCACCAGTGCCGGTCTATGGCTGATCGGCGTGCCTTCACCCTTTGCGCTTGGCCTGATCGCCGGCCTGGCGGAATTCGTGCCGATCATCGGTCCGATCGTCGCCGCAATACCGGCGATCCTGATCGCCAGCACGCAGGACTGGCAGACTGCGCTGCTGGCGGTGGCTGTATTCGTCGTCGTGCAGCAGGTCGAGAGCAATATCATCACGCCGCTGATCGCCGATCGCATGGTCTCGATTGCGCCGGCTGTCGGTCTCTTCGCGGTTGTCGCGATGGGTGTGCTGCTCGGACCGTTGGGGCTTCTGCTGGGATTTCCGCTCGCCATCGTGTTCGACGTGGCGGTGCGGCGGCTCTACGTGCGTGACGCATTGGGCGAGCAGGTCGAGATCATGGGCAGGCCTGCGAAGCCATCTTAATGCATGGATACGGCCCCCTCCCGCCCGAGAGCCGGACCGCCACCCGCAAAGACAATCGATATTCGGAACAACTGGGCCGGGGGCGCGTTGCATGGCAACCCAACCTGGAGTGCTGCCATGGACAATCTGAACAAGCTGTTCGAAGAGACACTTCGAGACGTCTACTACGCCGAAAAGGCCATTCTCAAGAACCTGCCGAAGATGGCCAAGAAGGCCTCGTCAGACAAGCTCCGGTCGGCTTTCGAGGAGCATATCGACCAGACCGAGGAGCAGGTTGGACGCCTTGAGCAGATCTTCGAGTCCATTGGCAAGTCGGCACGTGGCAAGCGATGCCCCGCCATCGACGGCCTGGCCGAGGAAGCGTCGGAGATCATGCAGGAGGCCGAGAACGAGACCGTGCGTGACGCCGGGATGCTCGCGGCTGCCCAGGCCGTCGAGCACTACGAGATCGCGCGATACGGCACGTTGGCCGCCTGGGCGGACAAGCTCGGCATGAAGGATGCCGTGAGGCTGCTGGAGACCACGCTCGAGGAAGAAAAAGAGACCGACATGAAGCTGAGCGACCTGGCCCTGTCGGAGATCAATATCGAAGCGGATGCAGGCGGTGCCGCCGGCAAGTCATCCCGATCCGCAAGCCGGAACGATGCAGCAAGGGCGTCGGAGCGTCGGACCTAGCGGCATGTCGCACGCAGTTTCCCTCACTGAACTTTCGGCCCGCGTTGTGTTCGCAGCGCGGGCTTCACAGGCCAAGATCATCACCGTCGAATCCTGCACCGCCGGCTCACTATGCACCCTTCTGGCGGACACGCCAGGTGCCGGCGACATTCTCCTCGGCGGCCTCGTCACGTACGCCAAGGCATGCAAGGCGGAGGTGTTGGGCATCCCGGAAGACGTGCTCGCGGCCTGCTCGGCCGTTAGTGCGGAAGTGGCTGCCGCCATGGCCGACGGGGCACTGTCGAAATGCAGCTCCGCCACGGTCGCTATCGCCGTCACGTGCGTGGGCGGGCCCAAGCCTGACGAGGATGGCAATCCCGTCGGCCTCACGCATCTGGCGGTGAAGCACAGAAGCGGAAGCTTGCTTCAACGCCGCTTGCAGATCGACGGGCATTCATCCGGTCGCATCCGTGGCGAAGCTCTCACCCAGGCGCTGCATCTCGTGCTCGAGGCGTTGGCCGCGAACACAGGCGATGATCCGGGCGACCACGCCTTCCGAAGCCAGCTCGGATAGAGCCGGGGAAAGCATCGCGCCCGGCGCGAGAACACTCGTCTCTCGAGCTTCACTCGGAGCAAACGGCTGCGCACCCGGCCGGGAGGCGCCCGTCCTCGGAGCTGGAAAAAAATAAACATCAGGGTGTCGGAAAGGCATGATCTGATCCGTCCTCTGGAGGTAGCGACCGTCAAGCCCTCCAATGCGAAAGGATTTGCCATGGCCAAGAATACGATCTGCGTCTGGTACGACAAGGACGCCGAAGCGGCCGCCCGCTTCTATGCCGAGACGTTTCCCGACAGTGCAGTGGGTGCCGTCTACCGTGCACCGAGCGATTATCCGTCTGGCAAGGCGGGCGACCTGCTGATGGTCGAGTTCACTGTTGCCGGCATCCCGTGCATCGGCCTCAATGGCGGTCCCGCCTTCAAGCATAGCGAAGCCTTCTCGTTCCAGATCGCCACCGAAGATCAGGAGGAGACCGACCGCTATTGGAACGCCGTCGTCGGCAATGGCGGGCAGGAGAGCGCATGCGGCTGGTGCAAGGACAAGTGGGGCGTGTCCTGGCAGATTACCCCGCGCGTCTTGATGGAGGCGATGGCGGCCGGCGGCGATGAAGCAAAGCGCGCGTTCGAGGCGATGATGCACATGACGAAGATCGACGTCGCGGCGATCGAGGCCGCGCGGCGGGGGTGACGCTTCCTGCCGGTCTTGATCGCACAAGGGTTATCGACACGATACGCTCCGCGCCGACGTCGCGGCGGGAGCGTCCCCATTCAAGCCTTCCTCGCCGGGAAGCCGATCACAGCTCGCGCCGCGGCTGCGGCTAGAAGCTTGTCCTTTGAAGCAACGCGATTCCAGCTCTGGATCAGAAAGACAATCAGATCAAAATCTTGCGGTTCCGCATCGCCGATGTCCGCGCTTCGCCGGAGTTCCCGGCGCTTGAGATCCAGGAGGCAATCGCTAATATCGATCGCATCGCACTGCCCATTTGAATAAGCTCGCTCAGAAATTCTCCGTCGCTCAATACTTGCTGCATAGAAAATCGAGGACATCTTCAAGCGGAAGTCCGTGGGCACACCTCGCCTCTGCAACGCCACCCAAAATTCAGACAGCGACAGCTTGTCGGACTCCTGCTGCTATCTGGTGAACGGCTTCGCCCGTCGGCGCGTGAGGACGACCGGAATGAGCGAGAGTTGGCCATGGCTGACCTACGCGGGTCTCGGCGCCTTCCATGGCCTGAACCCGGCCATGGGATGGCTGTTCGCGGTGGCGCTCGGCCTGCATCGGCAGAGCCGGACCGCAATGATCGCCTCGCTGGTTCCGGTCGCGATTGGTCATGCCATATCGATAGCGTTCGTGGCGGGCCTGCTCGTCCTCGCGGGAGCGCTGGTTCCGCATCATGTCGTGCGCGCAGGGGCGGGGGCGCTGCTGCTTGCTTGGGCCACCTATCACTGGCGATTTGGCCATCGCCACCGGATCCGCCTCGGCATGCAGGTCGGCCTCGGGGGGCTTGCCGTCTGGTCCTTCCTGATGGCGACCGCGCACGGCGCCGGCCTCATGCTATGGCCAGCGCTCATGCAGACTTGCCTGGATGGCGCATCGACGGGCACAGGCGTTCAATCGCCGCTTGCCGCGGTGCTCGTGGGAGTCGGCGTTCACACGGCGGCGATGCTCGGAATAATGCTGCTCGTGGCCATCCTCGTGCATGAGGCCCTTGGTGTCGCCATCCTTCGAACAGCATGGCTGAACGTGGACATGGTCTGGGCCGCGACGCTTGGACTCACGGGCACGCTGCTGCTTCTCGACGTCCTTTGAGCAAGCTCGAAACGTCGGCGCTTGCCGCACACATCACGGAAGGTCGGTTTCGACGTGATGACGCGAAGATGTGAGTGCGGCCCCGTTTGGCGGAATTCTATTCCGTGCGGTCCGCACAGCACCGGGTAAGGCTGGCGATCAACCCGGCTGCATCCAGCGTGGCGTTCTTGGCTATGAATACAAGTTGCACAGCCTGTCCCTTGGATGCGCCTGCCGGCACCCGGCCGATCGTCGCGCGGCTTCCCACGAGCTGAAACAGCATCGGGTCTTTGGGGCGCTCGGCGAACGTCACGAAGCCCTTGGCGCGGACCAGGACGTCTGCGTGCCGGCCGATGACGGCCTGAAACTTCGGCATGACCAGCGGCAAGTCCGATGTCCAAGACACGGTGTCGAAGGATTGGGGTGCGCTGGTGTGAGCCATTCCAACAGCAACGGGCGACCGGTCCACGTCGGCCGCGAAGAGGAGTTCAGAGGAGAGGCGACCCTCGATCATGTCGTGGATTAAATGATCAGATTTGTGGCGTCGGATCGTTCCCCTGATGTGGTTGCGTTCCGCTTCGCTGACGAGGTCCCCCTTGCTCAAGGCGACGAAATCGGCCGCGGCCAGTTGCGATTGCCACAGCGCTTCATCCGCCAGCCTCGGCTGGTCAATCAACGCGCGGGCGTCCGCGATGCAGATCACGGTTTCGAGTGCGGCTTCCCTCCAAACGACGGGATCGAGCAGGGTCCGCACGATCTCGGCCGGGTTCGACAAACCGCTCGTCTCGATGACGATGGCATCCGGTGCCGGGTCTCGCCGGAGGATCGTGCTCAGCGTCTGCAGCAGATCGCCCAGCAGGCTGCAGCAGACACAGCCATTCTTCAGGCTGATCACGTCGTCGGACACACTGGAGAGCAGCGCAGCATCGATATCGATCGTGCCGAAATCGTTGACAACCGCCGCGAGCCTCCGGCCTCCAGGCTCGCTCAGCAATCGGTTGATGAGTGTCGTCTTGCCCGCGCCGAGATAGCCGGTGATCAAGAGAATGGGTGTCGGCATCAGCCGGGCTCACGACGAACCGGCCGGCCGGGCCGCGCATTGAGCCGCAGATAGCCGCCTGAAATCACAGCCTCGCCGTTGACGAGCACGTGACGCATGCCCCGCGCCGGCCGATTCATGGCGCTGAACTCGGCCATGTCCAGCAGCTCATCGTAGTCGAACACGATCAGATCGGCGTCGCAGCCTGGCTTGATACGAGCCTTCCTGCGCATCTGAGGCGCGCCGGCTTCCAGGATCTCCGCCGGGATCAACGTGCATTTGCGCAGTCCCTCGATGAGCGGCATCATCTTTCGATCCCGCACCCAGCGACCGAGAAACCGCGTGAACGTGCCAGCGGACCGTGGGTGGGAAACGACGCCGTCAGGCAGTGGCCACGCATCTCCGGTGTAGACCGCACCATCGATCATCCAGGCAATACCGTCAGAGGCGATAGCGCCGCCGGGAAAGAGCACGGAGACATCGAGCAGATCACGATGGCGCGGCGTGACATCGACGTCCAGGAAGTGCCAGAGGATCAGCGAGCCTGGGTCTTTCTCTTGAGCGGCAACGAGCTCGCTGCGGTTGGCAAGACGCTGCCTCGACTGGAGCAGCTCGATCGTGTCGTAGCCGCCACCCGTTCGGTCGGGGAATTCGGGATCGGTGAAGAATGCGGCGCTGACGACGGTCGACCCCACGCCATACGGATAAGCCTCGAGCGTCACCTTGAGGCCTTGCGCTTGCGCGGTGCGCACGAGCTCTGCCGCATATTCGACGTCCTGCAGGCTCGTCGAGTTGAAGTGGCAGATGTGCATGTGCGCACCTGTCGAGCCGGCAAAACCAATAAGACGCGTATAGGCCTCGATCGAGCTGCGCGGATCAATGTTCGACATGTAGGCGATATGCGTGAAGGTCGGCGCATTCGCGGAGGCGGCGAGACGACACAATGCGGACATCTCCTTGGCGCCTGCGCCCGGCACATAGGCATTCGGAAATCCTATGCCGAGCCCGCCCTCGTCCAGCCCTTGTCGCACACGCGCAACGATATCCTCGGTTTCAGCGGCGGTGGCTGCGGCGGATGACCAGCGCGGGTCGCGCATGGCGCGCCCCATGCCTTCAATGGTGGCTTCGACCTGCTGCATCGTCATGGCGCCGATGCGCGCAAACACCCATCCGGTCGACGCGCCATAGTTCAACATCCGGCCGAGGCGCGCCTGCTCCTCATACCAGCGCGCCACCGGCCACACGCCGAGTTCCAGCTCCAACGTGGTCGTCACGCCGTCGAACGCCTGCATGCGATCGGCCGGCAGCGATTGACCATGGGCGTGCAAGTCGATGAACCCCGGCGCGACGACGAGGCCACTGGCGTCGATGAACTGGGCTGCATCGCCGAGATCGCGCCCGACAGCGGCAATGGTCCCCGCTTTGACGGCGACATCTGCAATGGCATCATGACCACTCTCGGGATCGATGACGCGGCCGCCTCGGATCAACAGGTCGTACATCGATCACCAAGCCCCCAATCGCGGAGCGGTCGCATTACAGGCGATCGGCTTCCGGTTGCCCCGCGCCGCGCGGCCCGGGCCTCGAGAGTTGCACCTTGTCGCAGCGACCGCACTCGTGGCAAGCTGCATTGGGTGGCACAGCGTCGCCGGAGGGTTCCTTGTCATCGTCGCTCCAGATCGGGTTTCTCGTCTTTCCGCAGATCACCCAGCTCGACTTCACAGGGCCGCTTCAAGTGTTCAGCCGGGTGCCCGGGGCCAAGGTTCACCTCATCTGGAAGCGGATCGAGCCGGTGTCGAGCGATACCGTGCTCGCCATCATGCCGACCCAGACCTTGGCCGATTGCCCCCAGCTCGACGTGATCTGCGTACCTGGCGGGTACGGTACCGATGATCTGATGGTCGACGACGAGGTGCTGGCGTTCCTGCGCAAGCAGGCCGAGGGCGCCAAGTACATCACGTCCGTCTGCACGGGGTCGACGGTCCTGGCAGCCGCCGGTTTACTGAAGGGCTACCGCGCGAGCACACACTGGAGCGCCATCGAAGCGCTGAGCCTGCTCGGGGCGATCCCTTCGCGGGAGAGGGTGTGCATGGACGGCAATCGCATCACGGGCGGCGGCGTCACCGCCGGCATCGACATGGCACTGACGCTGGCGGCGCGACTGGTCGACCAGCCGACGGCGGAAGGCATCCAGCTCGGCATCGAGTACAATCCGGCGCCGCCGTTCAATGCAGGTTCACCGGAAACAGCACCGGCTGAGGTAGTCGCGACCCTCAAGGAGAGGATGGCCCCGTCGCAGGCCCGCCGCATCGAGATTTCCAAACGAGCCGCCACCCGGATGATCTAGTGTGTTGGATTTGAAGTTCGCTACATCAGCGCTGCAAGCTCAGAAGCGAACTTCAAATCCGAAAACCACACTAGAAACATTGATTTGCTAGTGTCCTGATCGAAGCTCGTTCGGAGCTTGCCGCAAGGAATGGCGAACTTCGGAATCGGGACACTCGAGGCTGCTGGTGCAGTCGTCAGCAGCGCGATAGCTCAATTGCGCGCCTGTTCGCCAATGCTTGATCCCAGAAGAGAACGCCGAGCCTCTCCGATCGACGGCATAGAACGCGCCACTCGCCACGTCCGGAAGCTGCCGAAAATGTCCGCTCAGTGCTGCACGGCAGTCGTGGGGGTGCGCTGCTATCAGACCGAGCAGCACCGATGCCAGATGGCCGCTCGTCCCGTTCCTCGATCTTCAGTTTTGATACGCATCGTCGAAGATGTACGGCTCCATCGTCTCCTGAGCTGCCATGCGCCTCTGATGCCAACGCTCGCCGCCGCCATAATAGGCAAGGCTGCCGGGCTTTGCCTTCCCGTCGCCGTTGTAATACGAGATGCAATCACGTAGCGGCGCCGATAAAAGGTCCATCTCGGCGCAGTGCCGGCTGTACTCGTCCTCAGCCTCCTGCGTGACGTCGATCGAGCGCGCGCCCCGCGCCTTCGTCTCCGCCAGCGCCCAGACCACATACTTGGCGTGCATCTCGGAGACGCGCGTGAAATTGAACTGACCACCGCCGCCTTGGGGGCCGTTCATGATCAGAAGGTTCGGAAAACCCGACGTGTGCATGCCGAGGAACGTCCTGGTCCCCTCGCTCCCCCATTTCTCGCTGAGCGTGCGCCCGTCGCGGCCGCGGATCATATTGAAGGAACCGGTGCCCATCCACTCGAAGCCGGTCGCGTAGATGAGAACATCGAGCGGGTACTCGGCGCCGTCATGGACGATTCCGCGCTCGTTGATCTCCCGGACGCCGAGCGGCGCAGTGTCGACCAGATGTACGTGCGGCAAGTTGAACGTCGGCAGATACTCGTCATGGAAGGTCGGGCGCTTGCAGCCGTAGGGGTAGTAGGGCTTTAGCGCGGCTGCCGTTTTTGGATCCTTGACGATCGCGTCCACGCGGGCGCGGATCTGCTCCATGATGCGGAAGTTGCTCTCGAGCTGGCGCTCGATCATCTCCTTTGGAGAGAGCTGGCGTTCGTAGGTCTTGCGCTGCTTGAACGTGTCGACCTTGCCAGCCAGGAAATCATCGTTGCCTTGCAGCGCAGCCCGGCCGGCGGAGATTTGCGCGTGGCGCTCGCGGCGCTTCACGGCCCACTTCTTCTCGTTGGGCCAAGTCGCGTATTCTTCCGGCGTGGTGGCGCGCTGGTCGCGCACATCGATGGAGGACGGTGTGCGCTGGAAGACGTAGAGCTGCCCCACCACCTTCGCAATCTCGGGGATCACCTGCACGGCGGTTGCGCCGGTGCCGATGATGCCGACGCGCTTGCCTGCGAGGTCGATGTCATAATTCCAGCGCGAGGTATGAAACGATTGGCCCTTGAAGGTTGCCATGCCCTTGATGCGGGCGAGCTTGGGTGTGGTAAGAATGCCGTTGGCGAGCACGACGAAACGTGCGCGCATGGCATCGCCCCGGTCGGTCCTGATGATCCAGCGGGCAGCGCTCTCGTCCCAGGTGGTTGACTCGACCGTCGTGTGGAAGAGGCAGCGGTCGTAGAAGCCAAAGCGCTCCGCCATGGATTGGCAATACTCGAGGATCTCGAAGCCCGAGGCGAACTTCATCGCCGGTATGTGGCCCATCTCCTCGAGCAGCGGCAGATAGCTGTAGCTCTCGACGTCGCAGGCTATGCCTGGATAGCGGTTCCAGTACCAGGTGCCGCCGACATCGCCGCCCTTCTCACAGAAGCGCACGTCTGTGAAGCCAGCCTCCATGAGGCGGTACCAGAGGAGCAGTGCGCCAAAGCCGGCACCGATGACCAGAATCTCGCATTCGTCAGTGAGGGGATCGCGTGGAACGGGCGGCTCGGAATAGACATCCTCGAGATATCGGGAGAATTCGCCCTCCATGCGCATGTAGTCGGCGGCGCCGGCGCGTGCTTCCTTGAACTCGCGGTACTTTTTCTGCTCTTCCGCGTCGAAGCGAGCGCCGGGCGGGGGCGGTGGCAATGTCACCAGCGCCTGATCCTTGATGATGGAGTAGCCCTTGCCCGCGATCTTGTCGGTGGCCTTGACGGCGCGGGTCCGGAAGACCTTGCGGCCCGTTTCGGGATCGATGCGGATGGCAGCGCTCATGTTCCAGACAACCCAGCATGAAGATGGTGCACGAAGTATGTCCGCATCCTGGCGGTCTCATCAATCGACATCTCGCGCTGGCCTGCCGATTGTTTGCCCATCTGGGCCTACAACAGAAGGTGGCACCCAGCGTATAGATGTCTGACCAAGATCCCAGTGCCTTGCCTGTAGCCGTATACTGCTCAGGAGGCACGACTAGCCGAACTTGACGATGGCGCTCATCCCTGCGAGCGCTGCGCCATGGCCTGCCACGCAGCGCCGAAGTCGATGAGGCAGGACTTGCAATACTCGAGGACCGCGCATTTTCGCGCGGTCATCGACCGCTCTACCGGCTCGCGTCCTTCCCGGAAATGCGGACTGACCATTCCCGCCTTGCTGAAACCGAAGCCAAGTCCAGGCTCAATCCACCTTGGCGCGCGCATCCATCCAGAATTTCTCCCAGGCCTCGTCGCCCTCGATCTTGTTGCCCTTTGCCGCTTCGGCAGCCACGTGCTTCTTGAAGGCGGCTTCGGCCTTGGGCCAAGCGGCAATGAGCCTATTCTGCCGGCCCAGGCGCGCCACCTGCCATTTGTCTGCTGCGTCCGTCCACCAACCCTTCTCCTTCATGTAGCGGATGGTGCCCTCATGCCAGGGCCCGTCCGCGCGGGGCAGGCCGGAGAATTTCGGATGCCACAGATCACCGGTGCCGGTTGCCGCCTTGATCGCATTCATATTCTCTTCTATGCTTTTGCAGATGGCGTAGACCTCATCCGCGCTGGTGCTGGCGTAGGTCGTGATCATCGGATAGCGCAGGCCGATCAACTCGACGCCGCCGGGAGGAATGGCCGCTCCCAGCGTTTCCTTGCGCGGCTCGAGAAAATCCAGAACCTTTTGCGCGCGCGCCCAGGCCTCCTTGTCGGCAGCAGGGAACGGAAGCCACACCAGTCCGCGTGGGCTCGCTTCGATCTCCCGCATGTTCGCCGACGTAGTGACCGTGCTGAAGCCATCAAGCTGGTTGTTGATGACAGCGGTCTTCATGGCATTGTAGCTGCCGAACCATACCTGCTCGATATCCTTCTCCGTAAGACCCGCGAAGGCGAGATAAGCCGCATTCTTGACATTTACTGAAGGATTTCCCTTCACGTAGCCGATCCGTTTGCCCTTCATGTCCTGAATCTTCGTCGCACCTGTGTCCTTAGCCATGCACAGGCCGTTGCTCGTGGGCCGCGCCAGCACGATGCGGACGTCCTGAGGGCCCCAGCTAGGGGCGGCAAAGTCGTAAAGGCCCTCGGAGGCGAAGTAGACCTCGTTAGCCAGGAATCCGTAGTTCGCGCGACCTTGCTTGAGCGGGAGAAGGCGTCCGATCGATGTGCCGGAGGGCACGATCCTCACCCTGATGGCGCCGGTCTTCATCAGCGCCTCGGCGATCGCCGAGGCTTCGACATAGCCGGATGATCCAAGATCGTAGGCAGTCCAGACGGAGCTGCTGGGCAGCTTTTGTCCGAGGGCCGGAGAAGCGACCACTCCGGCAAGAGCCCCCAGGGCAGTGCGACGGGTCATATCCATTATTGCGATCCTCCCTGTAGTGCCGCGTTATGAAGTGCGGCTTGATCGACCGGACAGATGATGGCAATTGAGTCGCTATTGGTCAAACATCCCGCGTCCGGGCCGGCAAATGCCGTCTGTCCCAAGTGCGGGCAACAATAAGACCAGACCGGGAGGTAAAATGTCGGCAGCAACCACAGAGACCGCGGGTACGCCCGGCGTCGAACTCGAACTGGCGCCGGAAGATGGCGGCCGCGATCGGCTGCAGGGCATTTCCTATTGGATCGCTCTCGTCCTCGGCACCGTGGGCATCGTGCTCACCATCAATCAAACATTCAACCTGCACCTTTTCGGTGAGGCGATCATAGACACCGCATTCTACTATATTTTGTTGGGCCTCTTCATGTCGCTGACCTTTCTTGCCTACCCCGCTCACAAGGCGGCACGCGGCGGCATACCGATATATGATTGGGGCTTGTTTCTTCTGACGCTCGCCAGCACCTCTTATCTCGCATGGAACGGCGGACGGATCATAGCGGAAGGATGGGATATTCTTGCGCCTACCGCGGCGACGATCGTCGCCGGTATCATTTGCGTGCTCACACTTGAAGCGCTGCGCCGCGCCGGGGGCCCCGTACTTTTCGCGCTTTGCATGGCCTTCGCCGTCTATCCGCTTTTCTCGGAGCACATGCCAGGCTTTCTGTGGGGCCCGAGCATGGGCCTGCCGGAAACGGTACGAGCGCATGCCATGGGCGTCGAAAGCATCATTGGCGTTCCGATGCGGACGGTCGCTTCTCTGCTGATCGGCTTCTTGATCTTCGGCTCGGCGCTGGTCGTGACCGGCGGCGGCGAATTCTTCATGGCGCTCGCAACGGCCCTGATGGGACGCAGCCGCGGCGGGCCGGCCAAGGTGGCGATCCTTTCAAGTGGCTTTTTCGGCTCGCTGTCCGGCAGTGTGATCTCAAACGTCGTCACAACCGGACAGATTACCATCCCGACCATGAAGCGGACCGGATACCCGTCCCACTATGCGGGTGCGGTCGAGGCTTGCGCGTCGACCGGCGGCGCCCTCATGCCGCCGGTGATGGGTGCCGTGGCCTTCATCATGGCCGAGTTCCTGAACGTCCCATACAGCACCGTCATGCTTGCTGCCGTTGTGCCTGCGCTGCTGTACTACGGCGCTCTCTTGCTCCAGGCGGATCACTATGCGGCGAAGAACGGATTGCGCGGCCAGCCGGCCCACGAGATCCCCCGCCTGGGCCCCGTGCTGAGGCAAGGTTGGCACTTCCTGTTCAGTCTTGTCCTGTTGACGTATTTGCTGCTGGTAATGAAGCGTGAGGCGCTGGCTCCCTACATCGCCACGGTGGTGCTGCTCGCGACGACGTTCCTGTTCGGCCAGAAGCGCTTCGGACTGTCGGGATTGCGTGATCTGACCATCGATACCACACGGAATATCATAAATATCGTGGCCATTCTCGGCGGTGTCGGCTTCATCGTCGGGTCCTTGTCATATACCGGAGTTGGCGGAGCCTTTGCACGCGAGCTGCTTCAGTTCGCCGGCGGCAATGTCTATTTGTTGCTTGTTATCGGCGCCTTTACGAGCTTCATCCTCGGCATGGGAATGACGTCGAGCGCCTGCTACATCTTCCTCGCGGTGACGCTCGGTCCCGCGCTCGTCAACGGCGGGCTCAACCCGATCGCCAGCCATCTGTTTATTCTGTATTGGGGACTAATCAGCTTCATTACGCCGCCCGTAGCGCTGGCCGCGATTGCGGCTGCGGCAATTGCCAACGCGAATGCCTGGCAAACGGGCATGTGGGCCATGCGCCTCGGCATGGTCAACTTCGTGGTCCCGTTCTTGTTCGCACTCAATCCGACGCTCATTCTCATAGGTGCGCCAGTCGATATCGCGCACGACGTGACGACAGCCGTTGTAGCCGTGTGGCTCCTGGCGGCCGCGGCGGAAGGATGGCTCTACGGCATTGGGCAAATCGGCTGGGGATCGCGCGCATTGCTCTTTATCGGCGCTGCCGGATTGCTCAAACCTGGCCTCTACAGCGACCTCGTCGGGCTTGCGCTCGTGACAGTGGTGTACGGCTGGTGTCTCCTGGCGCGGCGACGCGTCAAGCCTTCGGCCACCTGATCGAGGTCTGGCGTGCCGCAGCCGATGATGAAGAAGCCGATGGCGTGCGTGCCGTCTCGGCGCCGGGTACCCAGTATCTGGTTGCTGTAAGGGCGTCCTCTAGAGCTAGATCAAAGCTAGGTCGCTCGCCTCGTCCTTCGCTTTGCAGAGGTGCTGCGGCGCCTCGGTAACGATCACCTCCAGGGTTGACCGCAGGCTACGGTACCATGTGATCGGACTTCGATCCATCGGCCCCAGTTTGCGACGGTGAGGTCGTCGCCAAGCCGCCCCTTTCGGAAGCTTTTGCCTTTGCATGCTCGAATTCGAGCCTGAGCTCGGCGGAGTTAGGGTCGAGTTCGACCGCTCTTGCATATGCGGTAACCGCGCGTTTGTAGCGTTCCGTGTGATAATAGGACCAGCCAAGCATCCGCCAGCCCTTGGCGTCCTCTGGCGAGGCCTCGAGCCGAGCCGCCAACCGCTCGATCATCGTGTTCACGTCAGGCAGGATCTTATCGGGCGTCGCCACAGGTGCCGGCGCTTCAGTGCCAATGGATCGCGTGTAGTCCTTGAGGCGCGCGAGCGTTTCGTCATGAGATTTGGAATGCGCGGCGCGTGTCGCGTCGAGAGGGTTCGTCAAATAGGTAGTAGCAGCACCGATGCCTGCAATGAGGAGAAACACCGCGCTGGCCACCACGATCAGCAGTCCGGTGCCGCCGCGAAGATCCTGGCCGAGAGACCAGCCTGATGACCGCAGCCGAGAGAGAAAGGTTCGCTCCGTCGCTGTATTTCGACCGCCCATCACATTACCTCGCGTCATTCTTTGTCCCACACCCGGGCCGTCCTCCGTGGTCGGTCAAAACTTCCGTCGGAGCTCGGTGCGTATGCCGAAGTTGTCCTCTTTGCCGTCGATGATCTGGTAGGTGGCGTCGGCGCGGAAAATCCAGGCGCGGTTGAGGGCGAGCTGATAGCGAACACCGAGGCCGTACTGCGCATTCTGGACGCCGGTGCCGTGAACGTTGAAGGGCTGCACCATGGCTGCTTCGAAGACAAGCTGCTGATCCAGATTGAAGAGATACTGCAGGCTGATTGCGCCACCCCAGGCGTCGGAGCCGGTGTCATCGAGTTTCGGGTAGCCGGTCAGGGCGTCGGTCTCGAAGTTGATGCCGACATTCTTCAGTATTCCCGCGCCATTGCCATCGACCAGGGGTTGCGGCTTGCCGACACCGACGAAAAAGTTGGCATAGGGGATCAGCGTGCTCGGCAAGCTCGTGATCAGGCTGTTCTCCGAAATGATGGCAAAGCCGTCGTCGTTGTCGCCGTTTCCGAAGTTCGCGAAGACGCGCGTCGTGTTCGACAGGGTGTTGGCATAGCGCCGCGAGTAAGCGGCGGTCACGAAGTTCGTCAATTGGCCCGCGCGGTCCTTGATGCCCTGTATCAGGCCATAGCCCGCTTCGATGTAGCCGCTGAAGGCGTCGATGAAGGTGGTTACGCCGTAGATGTTGGCGTTATGCTTGTCTGCTCCGAGAATGCCCGCGTTGTCGACATTGTCGAACGCTGCGAAGAAGGTGGTGTCGAAGTTGGCGAGGCCCAGGGCTGCCGAGTTCTTTGCGGGGATGCTTACCGCTCCGCCTAGAATCGCGTCGTTTGCCCAGATCCCGTTCTGCAGGAACAGCGGAAAGAGACCGAACGTGAAGGGCAGATCGAAACCGGCTCGCCTTCCGGAAAATCCGGAATAGAGAGATCCAAAGTCACCTTCGAAGAATAGCGTCTGCGGGTTGAGGTCGAACTCGCCGTTGAAACGTCCATTGCCGTCGCCGCCGGCGAACTCGAAACGGGTAAATTGATTGTTCCTCTGAAGCGGCGTGAAAAAGGCGTGGATGCGTTCGGTTGCGGTGATCTTGTAGTCGATATCGATATTCGCCCGAGTCGCGATCTGGCCAATCTCCTTGCCGTTGTTTCTGTTGTAGGCGACCGCCGTCCGCCAGTCTCCGTAGATGGAGAGGCTGGGTCGTAGCGGATTCAACTCACCCAGGAGGGTGCTGCTTTCGCCATACATGCCGGAGGTGTATTGCTGGCGACCGATCTCGAGCAGCGGGCGCGGCGGGTCGACCTCGGTCTTGGCGCCATAAACATCGACGTTCGCGATGGCATCGTACTTGGCTTCGCACTGGGGATCGGGCCGGAATGGATCTTGGATCGGTTTGCCGTCTCTGCTGGCCTTTTTGCTCTTTTTGTCTTTTTTTTCGTTTTTGTGAACTGTCGGTTCTGTCGAGTCTTCTGCAGTTTTCTTTTCGGAGTACACGCCGACGTACGAGATGCCGGGCCACAATTGGGGCAACCAGCGCTCCGCCTGAGCCCCGCCGTTACTTTGGGCTGCCGCAGGCTCTGCGGTCGTGCCGGACATCACGAGGCAAGTAACAGCAACCAGTGTGAACGTGGTGGTCGTCATCCTGACACGATACAGATCGTTGCTTTTACAAGTCACAAGATAGTCCTATGCCGTAGTTGTGGCTGCCGGCGTAATAATGGGAACTCGCTTTCTTGAACCCCGCGCGAGACCCGTCCGAAACCTTCGGGTTCCCGATGCTAGCGCTTCACTTCGAGCTGCACGGTGGCGGCCTTGAAGCTCAACATGCGCTCGTTCATGCGCCGCTCCATGTCCCTGGTGCCGCCAACAAAGCGCATGAAGTAAATGGGCTCGGCACGGCTCCGTAGGCGGAAGGCGAGACGGTACTTGCCAGGCTTCGTGATCAGGCCAGCCGGCACTCGATACTTGGCCAGCCTCTCACCCAATGGGGGCAGCGAGTGGTTCTCCAGGCGTACCAGCGGCGGATGGTTGAGAACCGTGGTCGGAATCTGTGGCGGACGCAGATGCGGCAGCGGGTCGATGTCGAAGTTGACCGGCAAGTACATCTCGCGATCGGTTCCCTTGACATTGGTGGTCAGGAACTTGGTCTGGAAATTGACAAGCTGCTGGTCGACTTTGATGCGGCCGGCTGCAACATCCAGGCTGTGCAGATCGGCCACGTCGCCGTTGCTGTCGACGTAGCCCGACTCCCAGACGTTTCGGCCGTCGGGATCGACAAGGGCGACATTTACCCAAAGCTGCGGCTGTGCGCCCAAAGAGCCGGACGGAAGGTTGTGACCCGAATTGAGGTTCTTGATTTTGTAGGAGAACGCAAGATCCCGACCGACCTTCGGATCGCCTTCGATATAGGGACCGTCGACTTTCGTCCCATTCTCCATGACCTGCCGTCTGACCTTGTCCCGCTCGTCGAGCTTCTTGAGATTCTCCTCGATGATCTGCCGCGCGTCTTCTCGATCGAGTGCATCCGCCCATCGCTTTGGAAAGGCGACCTTGGTCTTGCCGGCGGCGATCTTGTCCTCAAACTCGGGCGTGCCCCAGCCGGCGCGCCAGTCGAACTGCAGCCATTCCTTCATGCTGAAGGCCTTGGCCTTCACGTTGTGGGGGAAGATGCCCGGATGTGCGATCGAATAGCCCGGTCCGATGAAGCGGTGATTGGTGTGCTTGCGTCCCGGGTTGATCTCCTTGCCGCCGATCACTGCGGAGGGTGCGGTCGCATAGCCTTCGGGTTTTCCGGGAATCTTGCCCATATGGCAGTCCTGGCAGGTGACGCCGGCCTTCTTCGCTGGGCTGTCACGATACTGATCCCAGACGATTTCGAGCTTGATGCCAAGGTTGACGGCAACCTGATGGCAACTGACGCAGAACTCCGACTTCGAAAGCTGCGGGTTCGTCATCATGCCGTTATGGATGCTCTTGCCCCGTCCGTCTTTGCCGGTCTTGACAGAGTAGGTATCCTTGTTGGCGATGACGTCCTTGATGACGCTCTTTTCGCCCGTTCCGTAGATCGGCTCCGAGATCTCGCCCGGCTCGATCCGCCGCTCGCCGTCAACCTTGCCGTACTGCTCCTTGACTCGGTGACAGGTGATGCAGGTCACGCCCTCGCGGGAAATCGGGCTGCGCTCCCAAAGCGGTGTTTCGCGTTTCTCGCCAAGTTGGGTGCCGACCTGCGCGTGGCAGCGCACGCAAAACGTGCCGACCGTCCCTTGGGTCAAATGCTGGAATTTCTGCTCGAACGCGTGGAACATCGGCGAGATCGACGCATAGGCGTGGTTCGAGGACGCCCATTCATTGTAGATCTGTTTGTGACATTCGCCGCATTGCGCAGCGGTGGGGTAGAGAGCGAGGGTCTTTTCATCGACCGCCGGGATGGGCGCCTTTTTGCCTTTCGAGGCATTGGCTACCGCTTCGAAAACCGACATCTGTCCCTTGCCGTGCGCCCCTGCGCCGGCGGACAGCTTCTGGCCACCGGTCGCATTGGGCTTGGCGTTCGTCACGCCAGCTTTTCCCTCTTCTTTTGCAGCTTTGGCTCGTCTCTCCTCATCCTGCTTGATAAGGGCCTCGAGCATGGCATTTGTATCGGGTGGCCCGGCTTGGGCCAATCTGAGCAGTGGCTGTGCTTGCATGATTTGAGTCTGACCAGTCTCGCCGGACCTGGCGGCAGCCATCCGGCTAAGCAAGATCGCGTGGCTCAGCATGACGCTTGCGAAAGCGCAGGAAAGCATCGAAATACGTGATGGACGTTCTATCGCGTTACGCATTACCATCCATCCCCCGTAGATGTCAGACCAGCATCCCGTTTTTATTGTTCACGGGAAAATAATCTCGATAACCATTTGGGATTGTCGATCTGAGGATTGAGAAGACTAATGAGGGAAAGGGGCGCCAAAGGGTCGCGCCCATAGCAAAACCATGGCGAAAAATGGCAAACTTGAGACGCTATTTTTTGCCTGCGGTGTTAGGGAAGCAATCGACAACATAATCATTCGCCAAGCATAATGCATTTCCGAGTGATGCCGAACGAGCTGCGCATCATGACAAGCATCCGAGTGAGCCCAACTCAGGGGCTTTCCGGTGCTTGCATCGCATCTGCAGTTAACTCTGCGCCGGGAGATTTTTCTTGCCGACAGCCCTTTTTGCCACAGGAAAGCGCCAATTACCCGTCATCTACAACCATCAGGCAATCATTGCCTTACCGTGATGGGAGGATGCACCGTCGTAAGAATCGAGGACCAGACAGGTCTCCGGAAAGAAATCTGCGATTTGAGAATGAGAATTCCGCATGGCGTCCGTGTTGGGTGTTGGGCAGGAGTGACACAGCGTTGATGTATGGAAAAATTGGGCGTTTCTTATGCCGAACGATGGGGCCGGTTATTCCAGATCCAGAATAACTTGTTTGCCGAATATCCCAGAGAATTCAAGGAAGTGGAGCACTCGCGGTAACCGAAGATGGGAAACCTGGATCCCTTCGGGATAAGACAATGACGAGAAGTCACCTGATTACGATCAATGGCAATCGTTTTCCGGCGCGTCGCGGCGAGCTGTTACTGGACGCTGCTCTGAGGAACGGCATCGACCTGCCTTATGACTGCCGTGGGGGTCACTGTGGCACCTGCTGCGTGCGGCTGGTATCCGGCGCCGTGCAGGGTGGCGAAGGCTCCGAGCCGGGTATCGTGCATGCCTGCCAGTGCCGGATTGTAGGCGATGCGGTGATCGAGAGGGGCCAACCGTCGCGTGTTCGCACCGTCGAGGGTGTGCTGAGCTCATTGCGTCCGCTATCCCACGAGGTGATGGAAGTCGGCCTCCGGACGGAGCGCCCGCTTCCCCATCATGCGGGCCAGTATGCGCAGGTACGCTTCAGCGGCTATCCGAGCCGTCCCTTCAGCATCACTCATCCTTTGTGTAGCGATCCGAACAACGGCTCGGTCTGGTTCCATGTCCGGCGCATGAAGGGTGGCCGTGTCACCTCATCGCTCGGCAAGCGCATTCGGCTGGGCCATCGGGTGAAGCTGACCGGACCCTATGGCTCGGCGTATTTCCGGCCCAACCTGGGCGGCCGGTTGATCCTCGTCGCTACCAACACGGGCTTTGCGCCAATCTGGTCGATCGCCGCCGCTGCGTTGCGCGAGAAGCCGGAGCGCATGATGATGATCATCGCTGGCGGCCGCGCCGTTGAATCACTCTATATGGGCCCGGCTCTCTCACAGCTAGGCCGCTTCCCGAATGTTCTCGTCTTACCCGTCTGCAGCACACCGCAGACCGTGAGCAACGCAGTGTATCCGGGCCGGCCGACCGACTATTTGCCACGCCTGCTGCCAACCGATGTGCTCTACGCCTGCGGCGCGCCAGGGATGGTGGATGCGATCAAATCGATCGCGGGACAAATCGGTGCTGCTTGCTACGCGGACCCATTCCTGTCGACCACCGACGACACGACCGAGGACAGCGTTTTGACCCGTGCGACGGAGTGGCTCGCGCTGCCCGCCGCCGTCCGGCGGATTGGCCAACTCGCTCTCGGTCGCATCCGTAATCGACAGGAACAGCCGATGCACGTGTCCAGAATGGCTGAAGCAAGGGTGAGAAGTCATTATCGTAACTAGAGCGTATGGCCTTCGTTCGATCGGGTTCCGGCTGAAGGTGTCTATCCAATCTGCCGTGCTTTGTCTTTGCGGCTTGCTGATGATCTTCAGCTTCGCTGCCTACGGTACAGTTTCGTCCAATCCGACCAAGATCGTCGGTCCAAACGCCTGTGCCGAATGTCACACGCAGGAGGCCGAAGCCTGGAAAGGCACGCACCATTTCAAGACGTTTCGCGAGATGCCACGCCGAAAGGAAGCGAAAGAAATCGCGGAAAGAATGGGTATTCAGCGCATCAGATCGGAGAGCCTGTGCCTGACCTGCCATTACACAGTGCAGCAGAAGGAGAACAGAAAGGAGCCAATCGCCGGCATTTCCTGCGAGTCATGCCACAGCGGCGGTGAGGACTGGATCAAGATCCATAGCGGCTTTAGCGGCAAGACCGAGAAGACCGAGAGCAAGACCGAGAAGGAGACCCGGTGGAAGCTTGCGGATTCCAAGGGAATGATCAGGCCATCCTCGCTTTATCGGCTGGCGAAGAATTGCTACGGCTGCCACGTCGTGCCGCAAGAGAATCTCGTGAATAAAGGCGGCCATCCTGCCGGCAGTGCATTCGAGCTGATGTCCTGGTCGCAGGGTGAGGTGCGGCACAATACATGGTACGTCAAGGGCAAGGAAAACGTGCCGGCCAGCGCGGCGCGCAAGCGTATGCTCTACCTCGTCGGCCTCGGCGTCGAGCTTGAGACTGCGCTGCGTGCAATCGGAAAGGCGACCGTGAGAAGGACCTATGCGTTCGCGATGGCCAAGCGCGCTGACCGGGCGCGCAAGCAGCTCGCCGACGCCGCGAAAGCAGCACCGAACGTCCGGGAAATCGCAAAGCTGGTCGAATATGCCCATTCGGCGGGTCTGAAGCTGAACAACGAACGCTTTCTGGCCGCTGCTGCCGACGGCGTCTCGAAGACACTTACGATCATTACCGAAAAGTACGACGGCAGCACACTGTCCGGGCTCGACAGCCTGATACCCGGCCCGGGCCAGTTCAAGGGTAAGGCGAGAGAACCCGGCGCAGCAAACTGATTTCGGCGGGTTGGCAACGACAACTTGATGGAGGGAGAGAACCATCGCGATGGGTGATTTCGAGGGACAGCCGTGAGATCAGTGGGGCGGCGCGCGTCTGGAGGTTCGATCGGCAGCCGGACAGTCTGGGGCTCTATGATTGCCGCGACGTCCGCCGGCCTGCTCTGGCTCGTCTGGATCTACGGCAACGGGCTCCGGGACCCGCGTTATCTCGATGGCTGGTTGCTGGTCGTCGGCATGAGCGTGCAACTCTATTTTCATATTGCCGTCAAAAGAGCCAGCCTGTCGCCAAAATCCGCCGTGCGCTGGCAGAAGATCCATATTTTCATCGGCTATTTGCTGACTTCGGTCTTCCTTTCGCACTGCGATTTCTCTCTGCCGGACACCGGCTTGGAATGGGCGCTTTGGGCTTGCTTCGTGCTTGTTGCTCTGAGCGGTGTTTTGGGCACTTATCTCGCGTGGTCGCTGCAGACCAAGCGCGCCATCGACGAGAGCATCGGCTACGATCGCATCCCAACCCGCCGCGCCGAGCTGGTGCAAGAGGTCCACGCGCTCGTCGTCAAGACCGATCCGCCTGCCATTGCGATTGCCTTGCCAGCGCCGCCCCACAATGTCTGGATCATGGATCTCTACGCGACTCATCTACGCGGCTTTCTTGGGGGCCAAAAAAACTTCATTGCCCACGTGATCGGCTCGAGGCGCCCGCTCAAGCAGCTCATCGACGAGATCGACAACTTGTCGAGCTATGTCGACGAGCAGAGCCAGGCGAAACTTGCCGCCATCAAAAATCTGGTGGTCGAGAAGGACCGGCTCGATTTCGCGAGCGTCTATCTCGGATTGGCAAGGGCCTGGCTGTTCGTGCACGTGCCTGTCACCTATTCATTGATCGTTCTGACGGTTCTGCACGTCGTCGTCGTCTATGCCTTTTCAGCGGCGGCCTTCTGATGTGGCGACCGCGATGGATCAGACCCGTTCGGCCGCTGGAGACCGAGAGGCAGGCGTCTCCCAACGCGCTGCGCGACCGTCTAGCGGCGCTGTTGGCATTCGTAACGGTCGTCGGCGTGGGACTGGTGTTCTTTCTCGCCAAGGACACGCAGTTCCTGATGTCGGGTCCGCTGACGAGCGCTCACGGCGCCATCGAGATGTGCAGCACCTGCCACACCAAAAGCGGCAGCAGCAATTTAAGCTGGCTTCACGGCTTCGTCGCCGGCGATCGCCCAGCCGACAGCAGGGCCTGTCTCACGTGCCACGCTATGCCGGACACGGCATTCAATGCGCACGGCGCCTCGGCGGATGTCCTGAAACTAAGCACCGAGCGGCTCACCACTATTGCCGCAACGACGCCCACGCCGCTATCGGCCCGTGCGCAAAGCATTGCATCCCCGACCCATGGCGTGATCGAACGCGGGCTCTATTGCGCGACCTGTCACCAGGAGCATCAGGGCGTCAATTTCAATCTGAACAAGATCTCCAACGAGCAGTGCCGTTCCTGCCATGTGGTGAAGTTCGAGAGTTTCGACGGGCATCACCCACAATTCGAGAACTATCCGTTCAGGCGGCGGACGCGGATCATCTACGATCATGCCGACCATTTCGGGAAGCACTTCCCGGAGATGGCGAAGAAGGATCCGACAAAGCGCATTCCCGATACCTGCTCGGCCTGTCACAACAGCCGTAACGACAAGCGAGTCATGGCCGTGGCCCCGTTCGAGCAGACCTGCACCGGATGCCATCTCGACCAGATCACCGGCAGGGAGCGGGTCAGCGGCCCGAAAGGCATTGCCTTTCTGAGCCTGCCTGGCCTCGACATGCAAACGCTGAAAAAGAAGAGAGCCTCGATCGGCGAATGGCCGGACGCGTCTGAAGCTGAGCTTACGCCGTTCATGAAGGTGATGATCAGCCGGACCGCGCGGGGGCGTTCGCTGCTCCAGACCGTGGATAGTTTGAACCTGCAGGATCTCACCGCAGCAGGCGACGCGCAGATCAAAGCGGTGACGGCGCTCGCCTGGGAAATCAAGAACTTGTTCCATGCGCTGATCTCGGGAAAAGCCTCGGACGTGCTGGCGGACCTCAGCATTGCCGGCGGGACGAAGCTCGGCGCTGCTCTCGTGACCGATCTGATCGCGGGCATTCCGCGCGATGTAATCATCCGCGCGCATCAGCAATGGCTCCCCAATCTCGGCGCGGAAATGGTCAATCGCAGGCATACGCGCGATCAGGAACAAGGCAGCTGGGTCACGACGACGACGGAATCGAAATCGACCCTGGATAGCGAGACGGCGACCGTAGCCAAGCCTGCTCGCCTTGCTCAGAAAGATCAGCAGACACGGCCCAGAAGTGCGCCCGATGCCGCGAGTGCCAAGAACGATGGCGGCAAGGAAACGGTCTCCGCCAACGAACCGCCGCGAGCCAAAAGCGCGGACCAAACCGACGATCTGCTTTTCCCCACGGAGGAAGAGCTGCGTGGGATGAATGCAACCCAACCAAAAGGACCGGTCGGAAAAGTCGATACCGCAAATGCCAAACCGGGTAGTGTTGCATCTGCGAATACTGTCTCCCCGGCAGCCTCCGATGCTACGACGGTTAAGCCTCGAGCAGGCGCTGCACCCGCAACCAGCATCGAAAACAACGTGGATGCGGAGAGCTGGGCTGAATATGGCGGCTGGTATCGGCAGGACTATACGATTTTCTACCGCCCCACGGGTCACAAGGACAAATTCATCCACTCCTGGCTCTTGCTGACCGGTCCAGAAGCGCCGAAAGGCACTGCGAGCCCGGCTGCGGCAGTCTTTGATGCTCTCACGCATAAGGATGCGCCGGGATCATGCACGAAATGCCATAGCGTCGACCATATCCGGAGCAAAGGACGGACCGTCAATTTCTCCCCACTTTCAGTCAAAAACAAACAGGAACGCTTCACGCAATTCATTCATGAGCCGCATTTCGGTATGCTGGAAGCGCGCGGTTGTCTGACCTGCCATGAGTTGGAAAGAGGCCACCCCTATCTGCAGAGCTACGAGCAGGGCGATCCGCAGAGATTCGTGTCCAATTTCGGCACGGTGCAAAAGGATCTCTGCCAGACCTGCCACACGAGCAACATGGCGCGTCAGGACTGCCTGCTGTGCCACAAGTATCATGTGAATGGCATGAGCACGCCCATCATGAGCACGAAGATCCCAAGCGAATAGCGTTTGAGGCAGGCGGCGGGGCGGGGGGCGAAGCGTCACTTAATCCCGATATCAGCGTATGAAACACGCAGCGCGGCGTTCTCCATATGGATGCGCACTGCCAGAACCGCGGCGTTCAAAATGGAAAAGAGTAAGGCATAGGCGACAAGTCCGAAGGCCATAGGCAGGACGAATATCTCGGCCGCGACGACGGCATAGTTCGGGTGCGAGAGGAATCGATATGGCCCGCTGCGGATTGGTGGCTTGTTGGGCAAGACGATGACACGCGTCGTCCAGCGCGACCCGAGCGTCAGCAGAACCCAGCCCCTGATGCCCTGCAAGAGCAGAAACGCCGTGAGCCAGCCATAGTCGGGGCGCGTGCCGGTCGCTGTAAGCCAAAGCCCAGCCAGCCACGCAGCGTGCAGCGCAACGATCAACGGGTAGTGGGATGCGCCATGCTCGACACCGCCCGCCCTCCTGAGGCGCACCTCGTTGAAGCGGGCGTAAGCCAGTTCGGCGAGCCGTTGTACCGTTACGAGGAAAAGTACGGCAACGGCAATTGGATCAAAGTCGATCCAACCAGGAGTCATGCCTCAGCCCCTGCGAGCGTTACCGTGCTCAGCGTGAAGCCCGGTCCGAGTGCCATCAGCGTCGAAAGCGACGGCAAACCTGCGGTCACTGCGCGCTCGAGCACAAAAAGCGCGGTGGGAGCCGACATGTTTCCGAAGCGAGCGAGTATCTCGCGCTCGTGATCCAGTGTGCCCGCTTCCAATGACAGGCCTGCTTCGATCGCCTGCACGATCTTGGCGCCGCCGGGATGGCAGATGAAACGGTCGATGCTGCTGCGCGACAGTCCCTGGCGCCGCAGCATGCCGTCGATCGCCGGACGCAGATATTCCAATGCAAACTGCGGAATGGAGCGGTCGAAAATGACGCCGAAGCCTTGCGGGTCGATGTCCCAGCCCATGATATCGAGTGTATCCGGCCAGGTATGCTCGTCAGCGGCCGCGATCCGAGCGTGACCGTGCGCACCAGTTCGAACGACGGCGGCCGCAGCCCCATCGCCGAACAGCGCCAGCGCCACGATGTTGGCCTTGGTCATCTTGTCGAGCCGCGCCGCGAGCGAGCACAACTCCACCGCGACGAGCAGCACGTTGCTGCCCGGCCGCGCCTCGGCCAGGCGCGCTGCGATCGACAAGCCGGTGACACCGCCGGCGCAGCCCAATCCGAACACGGGAACGCGCCCGACATCACGGCGGAGGTTCAGTGCCGCGGCTGCTCGCGTCTCCAGGCTCGGAGTTGCGATCCCTGTCGAGGATACGGTCACCACGCAATCGATGTCTTCGCCCGAAATGCCTGCCCGATCCAGCGCGATGCGAGATGCGGCGATGAACAGTCGCGTTGCTTCGGACAGATACACGCTCGTACGGTCGGTCCATGAGCGGTCGTGCTCGTACCAGCCACTTGGCCGCACGAGATGGCGGCTTCCAATGCCGGCATTCTCGAACACTGGTGCAATGCGGTCGAACTCCGGCATGCGCAGACCGAACATGCGCCGCGCGCGTTCCGCGATTTCTCCCTGGGTCGCTACATGCTCGGGCACTGCGGTCGCAATCGAGCACAACTGCGCGTTGACTTCAGGCAAGGACGTGCCTCCCGAAATGGCGCCCGCGAGGAAGCCAGGAAGAACAAGGTCTATGCAAGTCAAGCCACGCAATCGCGACGAAACGATGGAACGCACGGCAATCTAGGACCATGCCCGACGCCGAGGATGGATGCCGGGCATGATGCGCGGGACGACACAGAGTCTGAGTCAGCGGAAGCGTTTCCAACAAGCTTCGAGGAGCGCTAGCCGCCGACTTCCCGTCCCGCGAACCACAGTTTCGGATCGGCGGCGCGGACGTGCGCTTCGGGAAGTCCCAACTCTCGGCGAACGATGTTGGTGCCCTCGACCAGCGCCACACATTTGTAGAACGCAATGCGCCGAGCCAGTCCCTCGCGACCGAAGCCGCAATCGGTGCTGATGATGAGCTGCTCCTTTGGGATGTATTCCAGCGCCTTGCGGATCAATGTTGCGACGTGCTCGGGCGGCTCGACCACGGTATTGCAGTGGTTGACCACGCCGATGGCGATCTTCTTGTCGGTCTTGATGTGCTTGAAGAGGTGAAGGTCCTGGCCATCCGAGCTGGCGCACTCGATGGTGAGGACATCGCAATTGAGCTGCAGCAGGTGCGGCAAGGCGCGCTCGTAGCTCGGCACCTGCCAGTGAACGCGCTGCTGGCTCGGATTGCCCCAGCAGGTGTGCACCCAAATCTCCGCGTCGACACCGGTGAGCTGGCGGTTGAAGGCCTCGGTGAGAAATTCGAGATCGGACTCTTTCCAACCGGGCTGCTGGACTCGCATGTGGTGCGGCGGCTCCTCGACCTGGATCAGCGGACAGCCCGCTGCGGCGACCTCGCGCAGCTCCGCATTCCAGATGTCGCAGAGATCGAGGATCATCGCCTGGTCGTCGCTGTAGAACTCGTTCCACAGCATGGACGCGAGCGCGGGCGCGCAAATCGTGCCGAACTTCACCGGTCGGTTCGACATACGCTGCGCCACCTGCCAAAGCGCCGCATATTCCAGCGGCCCGCGCGTCAGCTTCTCGCGCACGACACCCGGCTGATATGCCTCCTGCACCTCCCATAGGATCTTGCCGGGACGCAGGCCATGACGCTGCATCCAGCCGCGCGACAGGTCGCGGTGACCACAGACGCCGCCCAGGCGCTCGATCGGATAGAAGAACCACGACTTGCCGCCCACCGTCAGATCAAAGCGGCTGTCGCCATCGGTGACGATGTCCAACCCGGCCGCTTCCTGCTCGGCGATGATGCTGGCAACCGCATCGAGATACTGCTCGCGGAACAGGGAATCGCCGAGCGCCGACTTGAACGAGCGGCCCTCGAGGCTGCGGTCGAACCACAACGGCCGCGGGTAGGAGCCAGTGATGGTGGTGGGCAGGATCTTATCACGCGTAACCGTGAGCATCGGCAGCCTCCCTGGGACATGGCAGCTATGGTGTTGCGGGACCAAATGCTCCGATCGGTGTTGGCGCGTGCCAACGCAATCATACGAAGCCGCAGATCCCGTTGCCTGCCACATGAGGCCGTCTGATGCAATGCGCCGTCAAGGCCGTCGTCAGGCGATCAATCCGCTCGGCACCAGATGACGGTCATCCGCCAGCCGAAGGAGGTACAGAGCAGGTCTCGTGCGCGCGGTCCTTGCCGGCGCCGTGTGCACGGCTATGCTTGGCTAAAAATCGGCACGCATACCGCGGCACGCACATATCCTCTGGAGGATGCCCCATATGAAAATCACGCGCATTACGGATCTGCATGCCGATGCCGGCTGGCGCGTCTTCTCGTTCCTGAAGATCGAGACCGATGCAGGCATCATCGGCTGGTCAGAATACAATGAGAAGTACGGCTCGAAGGGGTTGACCGCCGTCATCCTCAATCTGGCCGAGACGCTGATCGGCCAGGACCCCCGCCCCGTCGAGCGCATCATCGCTCATCTCCACGGACTGACACGCCAGGCACCGGGTGGCCTCATCCAGCAGGCCATCGCCGCGATCGAGAACGCGCTCGTCGACGTGAAGGCGAAGGCCCTAGGTGTGCCTGTAGCCGAGATGCTGGGCGGGCCGGTGCATGATCGTCTGCGCCTCTACTGGTCGCACTGCGGCACCTACCGGCTGCACCACGCCGAGAAGATGGGGCTTTCGCCGGTGCGCAATCTCGACGACCTTCGGAAGCTTGGCGAAAACGTGCGCGAGCGTGGTTTCTCGGCGCTGAAGACCAATATCTTCCTGTTCTACGGCGCCACGCCCGAGCTCTATATGCCGGGCTTTGCCCGCTCGCCCGGCGGACCCGAGCTCAACCCGTCGCTGCGTGTCGAGGAGGCGCTGGACAAGCAGCTCATGGCGTTGCGCGACGGTACCGGCAAGGACGTCGAGTTTCTTCTCGACCTCAATTTCAACTTCAAGACCGAGGGCTACATCCGCCTCGTGCGCAAGCTCGAGGAAAACCACCGGCTGCTGTGGGTGGAGATCGACAGCTTCGATCCGCGTGCGCTCGCCTCGATACGCCGCTCGATCTCGACGCCGCTGGCGAGCTGCGAGTCTCTGTTTGGCCGGCGCCAGTTCAAGGACTACTTCGAGAATTACTCCATGGACGTCGGCATCATCGACGTGCCCTGGAACGGTATCCTGGAGTCGATCAAGATCGCCCACATGGCCGACCCCTACGAGATCAACTGCGCGCCGCACAACTTCTATGGCCACATCTCGACGCTCATGAGCGCGCACCTGTGTGCCTCGATCCCGAACTTCCGCATCATGGAGATCGAGGTCGACGACGTGCCGTGGAAAGACGACCTCGTCACCGAGCCGCCGCGCATCGAGAATGGCTTCCTGATCATGCCGAAGGCCCCCGGCTGGGGCGCCGACGTGAACGAGGCGGCTGTCAGGAAGCATCCGCCGAAGTAAGGGCACCCTTGCCGGGTCTTCCGATGTGGATACCTCCGGGGTCTCGACAGGAAAGGCACTGGTTTAGAATGGCTGCCAATGGGTACCGAGTGATACGGCGCCAGTGCCCCTCGCGCTGGACAGGCTTTCGGATGTGAACACGTCCGATGCGGGGACGGAAGCATTCTGGCTTACGGGTCGTGCATGTCAATGGCAACGGGACCAAAGGCGTGTCCTATGAGGCACTGGTTGCTCCCTTGATCGGGGCCGTGAAGGAACTCGAGGCCGCCAACGACGACCTCGTGTCGGACTCCACCGCGCTTCAAGCTGAGAACCACCAACTCCGTCCAACGGTGGAAACCCAAAGCCGCCGCCTCGAGCGGGTAGAGCGGATGCTGGAGGCGGTGGGGCGGTAGGGCTGGAACCTCGTGGTGATCCAATGCACATAGGCAATCGGATCAGCGCCCAATCATGGTGCGGCGCTATCCTGGGTAGCCGCATGAATGACTGGGCGTCTTCCGATGAACATCTGAGAAAGAAGCACGAGACCGATGAGCACGAGGCCCACCATGTCGCTCAACAGCCCCGGTTTGATCAGAACCAGCGAGGCTGCAAGAAGAGCAATTTGCTCCCACCACCTGGTGGTCCTGAGAAAGTAACCGTGCAGCGACGCGGCGAGACAGATCACACCGATGGATGCAGTCACGCACGACAGAAGCACCTCATGCCAGGGTCCGATGAGCATGAGCGAGGGACCGAACACGCACATGAACGGCACGACATAGCCCGTCGCGCCGAGCTTCACGGCCGCCCATCCGGTGTCCCAGAGGTTTCCACCGGCGATGCCCTTGGCGGCGAAGACCGCGAGAGCCACGGGCGGCGTGATGGTCGACAGGCACGAATAGTAGAAGACAAAGAGATGTGCCGCCTCCTCCCTGACGCCCAGCTTAATCACGGCCGGCACCAGCAGCGCCACCTGAATGATGTAGGCCGGCGTCGTGGGCAGCCCCATGCCGAGGATGATGCCGGCGAGTGCCGTAAGGATCAGCGCCAGAACGAGATTGTTTTGAGACAGGTTGACCACGAACGACGTGAATTCGATGGCGACGCCCGACAGGAGAATCACGCCGATCACGATTCCCGCCACGGCGCAGGCCGTCGCGATTGTGAGCGTATCCTTCGCAGCGAGCACGAGCGCCTCGAACACGATGTGCGGCCGCACGTACTGACGCGTGGACTTCCTCAGCGCGGCGACCGGGAACACGGAAGCGATGCCCCAGAGCGCGGCATAGGGCGCCGAATAGCCGGCGAGCAGCACGCCCGTGATGACGGCGAGCGGCAGAAACTGGTGGCCACGCTCGACGAGTACGGTTCGCATCTGTGGCAGATCGGGGCGCGGCAAGCCCTGCATACCCGTCCGCCGCGCCTCGAAATGAACGGCCGCATAGACGGCGAGGTAGTAGAGGATTGCCGGTATAATCGCGTAGGCGGCGACCGTCAGATAGCTGACCCCCAGATACTCGGCCATGACGAATGCAGCCGCCCCCATGATCGGCGGCATGATCTGGCCGCCGGTCGAGGCGACAGCCTCCACCGCTCCGGCGAAGGGCGGGCGGTAGCCGATGCGCTTCATCAGGGGAATGGTGAACACACCGGTTGTCATGACGTTCGAGACGGCACTTCCGGAAATCGTGCCGAACATCCCGGAGGTGATGACCGCAACCTTGGCCGGGCCGCCCGGCTTGCCACCCGCGAGCGCCATGCCGAAATCCATGAACAGCTTGCCCGTGCCGGTTTTCTCCACGAACGCCCCGAAAATGATGAACAGCATGATGTAGGTCGCGCACACGCTGATCGGGATGCCGAGGATGCCGTCCAGCGTCATGTAAACCTGATCGAGCATGATCTGCGGGGTCAGGCTCGTGAAGAGCAGGCAGTAGGCGATGAAGAAGAGAGCCGTGATCGAAAGAGCGGCGCCGAGCACGCGGCGGGCCGCCTCGAGCACCAGCACGACGAGCATGATGCCGAGCACCCAGTCAATCGGCCTCAGGTCGTCGACGGTCGCAAAGCGCGTCGTGAAGTAGTCGTAGTCGACGAACATGTACCCGATCGAGATGATCGATCCCGCGACGAGGAGCCAGTCCATGACGCCCGGTGTGCCATCCTTCTCAGCCCGGAAACCCGCATAGACGAGGAAGGTCAGTACGAGCGCGAACATCAAGTGGATGCCGCGGAAGTAGATCGGCTCAGGGACGCCGAAAAGCGCCGCGTGCAAGTGATAGACGGTGAATGCGAAGCCGATCACCGCCACCAGCAGCTTGATGAAGCTCTTGTACATTGACCCTGCGTGATGACAGGAGGACGCAAGAAGGGGATGGCGCGACAGGCCGCAGCTTTTTTCGCCTGCCGCGCTCGGATCAGGGAGAGCTCAAAGCGCGCCCTTTTCCTTGAAGTACTTGAGGGCCCCTGGGTGCCACTTCACGTCGACATGGGCAGCCAGATCCTTCACGGTCTTGTCCTTGAACGAGGAGTTGACGTGGGCAAGATCCGGCAGGGCCTCGGCGGTGGCCTTGGCCATCTTGTATACGAGGTCGTCGGGCAGCTTGCAGCTCACGACGACGTGCGCCGGAAAGGCGACGGTCTTGTTATCCCTCTCAAGGCCGGGATAGACCGATTTCGAGATGACGTGGCGCTGGAAGCCGACGTTCTTGGCCTTGAGCTTGGTGAATACGTCGTCAGGAAGGTCGAGCATGCCAATCTTCCGGCTGTTCGCCATGTCCTTGATGGAGCCGTTGCCTTCCGTGGTGATAAGGAAAGAGGCGACGATCTGCCCGTCCTTGAACATGTTGGCCTGGTCGGAGAGGCTGGCCAAAGCCATCTTGCCCACGCCCTTGACGCCGACACCTGCGGCATCGAGGATCCACCCAGCCACGTCGTTTGTCGTGTTGCCGCGAGGCAGCGTGCCCACAGACTTGCCCTTGAGATCGGCGATCGAATTGATGCCGACATCCGACCTGATCACGAACTGCGCAACGTTCGGATAGAGTGAGACGAAATGGCAGTTGTTGGTGTAGGGCTTGGTAATGCCGGTCCCTTTGCCCGCCAACGCATCGACCGTGGTGATGAGGTTGCCCATCCCGATCTCTGCCTTTCCCTCCTCAATCGCCTTGAGATTGACGAGGCCGGCGCCTGGCCTGTTCTCGATGGATAGCCCAGGGATGGCCTTCTCCCAGATGACCTTGAGTGCGCCGCCGATCGGAATCCACGAGCCTCCGGTAGGGCCTGTGAAATAAGTGAGTTTGGTCGGAGTCTGCGCAGCGGCCGGCTGCACAATGAGGCCAAGAGCAAGAGACATCGCTCCCGCCACGCCTGCAAGGCGTGCGATCATTTGTTCTCTCCCTGTCAACACTTCTTCCGGCAGTCTTTTGCTGCCTTAATCGGATGGAGCAGGTGAAGGACACAAAATCCAGCACACTGACCGCATCGGCCAAAACACTATCGAAGGCAGCATACCCCGAGTCAATGCCGTACTTGCCCGCCGGAGCCGGCATGCACGCTTGAACGGTTTGCCTGTCGCAAACCTTGGAGCACGGACGAGGTCGAGCATTTCAAAGTTGGCAAAGCTATCGGGTCCCAATGAGCATGGAAAGAGAGACGATATGCCGGGGAGAATGAAAAGATCGGTGCTCCCACATCACGCGTGACGGAAGCGACGCGGCAGACGGCTGCAGAGTGCGTCTATGACATCAAGAAATACTTTGAGGAGCGGGATTTTGTTCTGGAAGGCGACCTGCGGCAGCTGTTCCTCGATGCCATCCACACCAAGATGCTGATGTCGGTGGTCGATCTGCTGCACGCCGCGAACTACGATTTTGAAGAGGGATGACAGGAATCTTTGCACTTAACGGCAGACTTTGCACGCTAAGGCATGCAATCATTTGATGTTAAGTTATTTTCTTAACTGCCATCCCCGCTTCCTATTCGTTTCCTATGGAAATTGAACGCTTGCCTCTCCGACCCAAAAACATCTGCAGGTCTTTGATTTCATTGGCGCGTCCGGCAGGACTCGAACCTGCGACCCTCTGCTTAGAAGGCAGATGCTCTATCCAGCTGAGCTACGGACGCCGCCGGGCGACAGATTTACGCGACCCGTCTCTCCAGCGCAACGATGCGGGACGTCACGAGGAAGCCATATGCGCCAGGACCTTCGAGTAGGTGGTGCGGTCGCGGGTCGAGAAGGCGCCGACGTCGGCATCGTAGGTCGCAATCAGCTTTTTCACCTCGGGCCCGCTCAGTGCCCGGTCCATCTCCTCGGCCGTCTTGAAGGCATACAGAGCGACATACTGATGGGAGCCGTCGCCGAGGACCACCTTGTACCGGGCGCCGCCGATGCAGCCGGCAAATACCCGCACGGCATCGGGCATATGCTCGGTATTGTACCACGTGTTGAAATCGGCATCACGCTCGGGCTTCACGGTTGCGCGCACGGCAAGGAAATGATCGGGAAAGAGCATCGGTGCCTCCTTTGACGTCCTCGCGGACTGATGCGAGATGGCATCCGATGACAGTCGATGGAGCGTCGACTCGTCAACGGGATATCGCCCGCGCGACCTACTCGACGACGATGCTGATCGCCGTCCGGAAAACCTGATCCGGCCGTGCGTGTGTCTCCGACGCTGCCTCGGCGGCAACGCGACGGCCGCGACGCGATGGGCTTGGCGAAGGCTCGTTCTCGGCTTTGCCGGGATCGACAAGCGCATTCTGGGACAGGAATGTGGCGTAGTTTCCGAGCTCGGTGAAGCGCTGGTGCTCGAAATCGTAGCGGATGTTGTCGGTGAGTGCGCCAGTTGCGTTGCAGAGCGCAACGATCGTCTCGCGCCCGGCCTCGTTCAACCGCAGTGTGTAGGGGGCACCGGGTCCCGGCAGCTCGAGCACCTGTCCGGCGGTGACGAGGCTGCTGGCTTCGAAATCATTGGGGAACAGCACGGTGCCGCGTCCGCGGGTGTCGATGCTGACGACCGTCAGGTGGCAGTCGGATACCGCCCGAACGGTAATCCGCAGGCTGTCGCCCCTGCGATAGCGTGCCTTGTCCGAGTAGAGCACCAGGCTCGGCCCGCGATCGATCGGCGCGAAACTGCGCTCTCCCGTTCGCGTCGGAACGCCGGACTTGTCGACGATGTCGAGGTGGGGACGGCCAAGGGCCGCCGTAAGCTCCTTGGCGCGAGCCTCGACTTCGGAGCGCGCAACGAGGCCCTGAAACAGGCGCCGAGCGAGAACGCTGGCCGGCTGAGCCCCGCCATCGCGATCCGCGAGATCGGCAAGGGCCGTGAGACCGACGCCAAGCTCGGCAGCGGCGCGGGTGCCGTCGAGGGGACGCGCATACTCCTGTGCCAGAGCAATGACGGGGGCGACACCGTCGAGCGCCAGGTCCGGATCGATGCCGACGCGTCGCATGGCATCCGAGATCGCCTTGCCGTCGGCGCCGGGTGCCGTTGCAAGCGGCGAGGCCGGGCGCGCATCGGCAGCACTCCAGGCGATGGGGCCGCGGCTATGACAGGCCATGCAGTCGAGACCACCCGAGATCGGCGCACGACCGGAGACGGATGGCATCGCAATCCCGGGAGGCAATGCATCGAGCCTGTCGCCCCGCTGGCCAGTCACGAAGAAGCCCGGGAGGCCGTTCGGCAGAGTGAATATGCCGCGGGTGGCATGGTGGGGCGGCGACAGATCGGCGAGTGGCGGCAGGTTGTCCGGATCGAATGCTGGGACCTCCTCTCCCGACAGCCAATGGTAAGCCTCCCAAACGGGGCCGGAGCGGGATTGATGACGCTCGACCAGGCTCGGCTGCAGGGAGAACGACGGAGCCTGAATGACATCGCGCGGACCCGTCGCACCGTTGCCACCGGACGGCGTGGCGACGTGCAGGATCTTGCGGATCTCGGGGCCCGTCCCGGGAAGACCAAGCACCTCGTAGTAGAGCGGAGCACTCAGCACCGTCTTTGCAAACCAGTCCGCGCGCGCAATCGGAATGTCCGTGCCATACGCTCGTCTCGAATCTAGCGGGAGAGGGGCGGTGAGGCCGAGCGGACTGCTGCCCGAGCGCATAATGCGCTCCCAATGCTCCGGCAGCCAGCCGAGATCGTCCAGATTGATCTTGAAGAGTGTGCCGGTGGGATCCACGGGCGGCACCGCGACCGGCGCGGCCTTCCAGCTCAGGCTGTTGAAGAGCCGGACGATCGCCTGACGATAGGCAGCCAGGGCCTCGCGGCGAACGCAACCGTTGTATAGGTGCGCGATCGAAAGAAAGCGCAATCTTTTCGGATTCTCGCCGGTCGTCGTGGCGAGCTGGGAGAGCGTTGCGGCATGGTCTGCGGTGGTGACGGACGCGCGATCCCCGCATGACTGGCGCGGGGGCAGGTCGGCGATCCAACTGCGAACATGGGCGATCTCGTCCGACGTCGGCAAAGCGGGTGATGCGCCCTCGGCATTCTCTGTCGGTGGCATGAGACGCCGCAGCATCATCGTGTAGAGGCGCGATGCGTCGGGATTGCGGGGTTGCACGAGCGAAGGCGTCGCCGCTATCTCGTCGAGCCGTAGAATATTGCCCAGCGCGGCTGCCGGAGCGGGGATGCCAAGGCGGCCGCCCTGATGGCAGCGCGCGCAGTGCTTTTCCAGCACGGCATAGACCGCCGCGGACGTAGGATCGATCGGTGGATGCAGTGGGCGAGGCGCTGAGACCGTCGCATCGGCGCTGCCGGGCGCTTTCGCATCCGACGCATCCCCAGACGCGGCACGACGCTCGGGTGACACGGGCTGCGCAACCTGCGCGACGGCCCCCAGCGCAAGCCCGGCGCTAAGGACCACCGCTATCAGGCCGAACAGGGCCCATCCCCGCCACGATGACATACTTTGCCTCCCACGGAGGATTGGACACGCCGGCCGAGACGGGGCCGCGCCTCGACGCGGCTTATCAAACAGACCTCTCGCCGACGGACAAGAGCGGCTGCGCCGCAGTAAAAGGAGAGGGCGCACTATCGCCCGCATTTCAAAGGATCTTGCCGCCCGCGGCGAAGATGCCCCCCAAGACGATTGCCGCCGCCACAAGGAGGCAAGCCAAGGCGAGCCATCCGCTGGCGAGATGCGCGGCCGACTGGTCCTCGTAGGGCCTGGACGGCTTGCGTCCCGTGATCATCGCGCGGACGAGATTTTCCCGCTTCCAGACCAGATACAGGACGTTGGCCGCGATATGAAGGCCGATCGCATAGAGCAGAAAATCGAACAGCCGGATGTGCCAATGCGTGGCTGCCGCCCAGGTCGCGTCGCTGACGCGCCCCGAGAGGGGGCCGCCGACGAAGGCGTCGTGGTCGTCGTAGGAGAAGAGGCCGAGGACGGCCATCAGCCCGACGAGCCCGAGAAGCACGAACACGACGATGCTGCCCAGTGGATTATGGCCGAGAAAATAGCGCGGCCGGCGGAGCAGGAAGTCAGCGGCGTATCGCGCGGCCGATGCGGGTCCGTAGAGGAAGGCCGAAAACCGGGACGTCGAGCTGCCGACCAGCCCCCACAGGAGACGCCAGACGACGAGAACGAGGACCGCGTAGCCATTCCAGGTGTGCCAGACGAGGTTGGCGTCTCCCCAATGCCTGGAGACGTAGGCCATGGCGATCAGGAGCACGAGCGACCAGTGAAAGAGGCGCGTCGGCAAATCCCAGGCACGCACGTCGGCGGTGCGCGAGGCCGTCCCCGCCGATGTCGTCTCCTGCTGCATCCTCGTCCCCGTCTTCTGCTCAAGCCGACCACGATCACCGGACGCGCGGCAGCCCGTCCGGCGACCCGATAGTTAGCACATGCAAAATGGACGGGGATTGTCCGGTCCGGCCCGGGCCGGGGTACCGCGTTCACAACTATGTGTAGATCATGCGGCGCGTCATGCCGCCGTCGATGATCAGCTCGGCGCCAGTCATGAAGCCCGCATCCGGCGACAGCAGGAACGCGACCGCCGCAGCAATGTCCTCAGGGTTGCCGACGCGGCCGACCGGATGCTGAGCGTGATCAGAGCCCTTCAAAGGCCCCCACTTCCCGGTGTCGATCCAGCCGGGCGAGATGCAGTTGACGCGCACATCCGGCCCAAGGGTCATGGCGAGCGCATGGGTCAGCGCAACGACACCGCCTTTCGTCGCCGAGTAGGCGAGCGTATCCGGCTCCGACATATGTGCGCGCGTCGAGGCGATTGCGACGATAGCTCCCTTGGCCGCGCGCAAGGCGGCTTCGGCCTCGCGGGCCAGCAGAAAGAGCGACGTCAGGTTGACCGCCAGAACACGGTTCCAGACGTCGAGGGTGGTCGCGGCGAGAGGTCGATTGGCGTTGATGCCTGCGTTCGCCACAATCGCGTCGATGCGGCCGAAGCGGTTCAGCGCCTCCGAAACGAGGCTGCGAACATCGGCCTCGCTTCCGGCATCGGCCACAACGGGGCAGGCGCCGGCTCCGCTGGCGGTCGCCGATAGCGCGGACTTGTCCACATCGGATGCGACGACATCCCAGCCGTCGCGCGCAAGGCGGGCGGCTATCCCGGCGCCGATGCCGCGGGCGGCGCCCGTGACGATGGCGGTTCTCTTGTCGCTGATCTGCTGCATGGTTTTTTCCTTTCCGCCTCGCGACTGCCTGCGGGCAGCCGGCCGCAGGGCGCGCTCGACCAGCTTCTCGTTCGACGGCAGCTTCTCGTTCGACGACGGTTGTTCTCATCGCCTCGCACAGCTTAGGCTAAGGCAAAACCACGATCTGGCGGAGACGACCATGCAGAAGGCCCTTTCAGGCATCCGCGTCATCGATATGACGCACAACCAGGCGGGGCCGGCGTGTGCCCAGATCCTCGCATTCCTCGGTGCCGACGTGATCAAGCTCGAGGAGCCTAAGGCCGGCGACGTGGCGCGCGCGCAGAACAACGACGAGCTGTTCTTCCTGGTCTTCAACGCGAACAAGCGGTCGCTCACGCTCAACCTGAAGACGGAGGAGGGAAAGGACCTCTTCCGAAAGCTGATGGAGAAAACCGACGTCCTGATCGAGAACTTCGGGCCGGGCGCGCTCGATCGCATGGGGCTCGGCTGGCCGGCGCTGGAGAAGATCAATCCGCGCCTGATCTACGCGACGATCAAGGGCTTCGGCACCTACGGTCCCAACGCCCATTTCAAGGCCTACGAGCCGATCGCGCAGGCAATGGGCGGCGCGATGTGCGTGACCGGCTTCGCGGACGGCCCGCCGACCTACAATTGGCCGGCGATCGGCGACAGCGGCACTGGCATGCACATGGCGATCGCCATCCTCGCCGCGATCAACCAGCGCCATGCCACCGGCAAAGGCCAACATGTCGAGGTCGCGATGCAGGAGGCCGTGCTGAACCTGATCCGCATCTCGCTGCGCGAGCATCAGCGCAATGGCGTGCCGGAGCGAACGGGGAACCAGCTCGGCAAAAACGTGCCCGGCACGACCTACAAATGCGCGCCCGGCGGGCCTAACGACTACGTGTACATCTATGCGCAGCCGCAGATGTGGCCAGCGTTGTGCAAGGCCATGGAGCGGCCGGATCTCGAGAGCAACCCGCTCTTCAAGACCAACAGTGATCGCTGGCAGAACCGAGCCGCGCTCGACGCGATCATCACCGAGTGGACGATGCAGCGCTCGAAGTTCGACGTGATGAAGGTGATGGCCGATGCCGGCGTCCCGTGCGGGGCGTGCCAGGACACGGGCGAGGTGCTTGCCGACCCACATCTGCGCGAGCGCGGCATGATCGTCGAGATGGAATATCCGCCGCGCGGCACGTTCAAGACGGTCGGCTTGCCGATGAAGCTCTCCGATTCGCCTGCCGACTACACCCGGCCGCCGATGCTCGGCGAGCACACCGAGAGCGTGCTCGGGGAACTGCTCGGCCTCGGCAAGGAGGACGTGCGGAAGCTGAAGGAGAAGGGAGCGGTTTGAAGCCCTCCGAGACCATGCCGATCCGCTTCAGCCTTGAACTAGCTGCTGCCCCACGCTGGCTGCGGCCATAATCAAGTAGCCATCAGGGTCTTGAAAGCAAATTTCGTGTCGACCGCTCTCGTACGAACCGGTTCGGCGCCAAGCTTCACGGAGCCCGAGGTAGATTGGCCAATTTCGCTCGGCAAGGCGCGTGAGCACCGGCTCAAGGTCGACAAAGTTCATTTGAAAAAGCGCACCTTGCCCGAGTGGAAACTCGAGGGGACCCGTTTCGAAGCGTCCATGTCGCTGACAGAGCATGATCTGGTGGCCTTCCGGATGCTCCAGATAGGCGAAGCGCTCTTCCGGCCTCTCGAAGGCTACTCCAAAGCCCAAAACACCAGTCCAGAACGCCATGCTGGCATCGAGATCATTGACATGCAGCTCGGTGACCATTTGCGCCCACCCGCTTCGCGGCGGTGCTCCGGTTGCCATAGACATGCAGCCTCCTCCCCACTGGATTGCGTGCAGTTGCACATAGCAATTGCAGCCCTGACGGCAAACCAGCAAAATGAAGAGGGCCGATGCACAGGTTTCCCTGCGCACCGGCCCCGCCTAGTTCGCGGTCTTCTTGAATTACGCCCTCATCTCGAAGCCTTCATAGTCGTTCGCGACCACCTCGTTGCACTTTGCAACGTAGTTCTGCACGCCGCCGACATACGGCATGAAGATGCGCGGCTTGCCGGGAATATTGGCGCCCATGTACCAGCTATTGGCGAGCGGATAGAGCGTCGAGTTGGCCACGTCGTTGTTGTGCTGGACCCACGCCATCTCGGCCATGCGCGTCGGCTCGATGCGGCGCATCTGCCGGCCTTGCATGTACTTGATGGCGTTGCCGATGAAATCGACGTGCTGCTGGCACGAGAAGATCATTTGGCTCTTCACGCCGGGGCTCTGAGGCCCGGTCACCATGAACAGGTTCGGGAAGCCCGCGACCATGACGCCGAGATACGTCTGCGGGCCGTCCTTCCACTTCTCCGAAATGGACTGGCCGTCCGCGCCCTTGATCTCGATCTCCTTCATGGCGCCCGTCATGGCATCGAAGCCGGTTGCGAAGACGATCGCATCGAGCTCGTAGGACTTGCCGTCCGCCGTCTTGATGCCCCACTCGGTGATCTCCGCGATGGGGTTCTTGCGGATATTGACCAGCTTCACGTGCGGCAGGTTGTAGGTCTGATAATAGTTCGTATCGAGGATCAGCCGCTTGGTGCCGATCGGATGGTCATTCGGGCAGAGCGCCTCGGCCGTCTCGGGGTCCTTCACGATCGAGCGGATCTTGTTGCGCACGAACTCGGACGCGGTGTCGTTGGCTTCCTTGTTGGTGAGCAGGTCCGTGTACGAGTAGAGGAAGCTGATCGAGCCCCCCTCCTGCCACTTGCGCTCGTAGGTAGCGTTACGCTCCTCCTCGGACACCTCGAGCGCGGATTTGGTCGGAGGCGGGTAGCCTGCGATCGCGAATGGCGTGTTCGCGGCCCCGGCGCGGCGCTCGGGATATTCCGCCTTGTGCTTGGCCTCCTTCACGGGGTCCATCGGCCCGTTCTGCGCCGGCAGCGAGAAGTTGGCCGTGCGCTGGAAGACGAAAAGCTGGCTGGCCTGATTGGCGATATGGGGAATCGACTGCACGCCCGACGAGCCGGTGCCGACAACACCGACGCGCATGCCGCCGAAGTCCACGCCCTCATGCGGCCAGAGCCCGGTGTGGTAGGTCTTGCCCTTGAAGCTGTCGATGCCGGGAATGTCGGGCTTCCTCGGCGTCGAGAGATTGCCCGTCGCCATGATGATGTAGGGCGCGGTGACCGTTTCGCCCTTGTCGGTCGTGACCGTCCAGCGACTGGTTTTCTGGTCGAAGCTTGCCGCGGTGATGAGCGTGTTGAACTGGATATCCTTGCGGATGTCGAAACGGTCCGCCACGTGCTGGACGTACTTCAGGATCTCGCCCTGATTGCCGTAGCGCTCGGGCCAATGCCATTCCTGGTCGAGCTCCGGCGAGAACGAGAACGAGTACTCGAGGCTCTCGACGTCGCAGCGGCAGCCGGGGTAGCGGTTCCAGTACCAGGTGCCACCGACGTCGCTCCCTTTCTCATAGGCGCGGGCCTTGAGGCCCAGCTCACGCAACTTATGAATTGCATAGACGCCGGCTACGCCAGCTCCGACGATGATGACGTCGAGACCATCGGTGCTGCTGGTTGAATCGGCCATGGGTGCTCCTCGCTGACCTTATGCTTATATGTCCGGACATTTATCCATGAAGTGGCTGACGAGGCAAGAGCGGCAGATCGCGCCCCGGATGGCGCCCGCCCATGGTCCACGAGCCCGGGGGCTCCCTATCCGCGCAGGTTGCGGATTTTCAGGATGCCGCGGAAATAGTCGGACCCGAGGTGGTCGAAATAGACGCCGTCCAGAACGTCGGGAAGGGGCTCGTCAAATCGCAAGCCGATGAGAGTGTCCGTCTGCCAGACGACCCGGCTCTCGATGCTCGCGCCGCTGACAAACTGCAGGGCGACGGCTTGCCCGACGGATGGAACGATGCCTTGCCGCATCCGAATCTGGGCGCCATCACGCGACACGTTACAGATTTCGACGACGTAGCTCACGCTGTGCAGCGTCACCGCACCGTGGTCTCTCGCTTCGAGGCGAGGTGACGTCCTGCGGCTGGGGTCATGCGGAGATCGAGCCTGTCGCGCTTGCGCCTCGGCAGCCGCCAAGGTCTCTGTCTCGTCCGCCTCGCCATTCTTCGTCATGTCGCGTCACCGGCGGCGCGAAAGGCGGGCATTCCCGGAAAGGGTCTCCGCGTCCCGGCAGGCCGGCTCGCCGGACGGTGCCGAGGGTTTCCGGCGAGGGCATCCACCTTGAGTGCCAGGCGCGCCATCGCGGCATCCAGCTCGGCATTCCGGACGGCAGACGGGCCGCGCAGCAACTGCACGATATGGTCGAACTCGATGGTGAACTCGCGTGGCAGCAGCGCCTGCAGCATGGCGCGCGTTTCCCTCACGCGGATCAGCATTTCCGCGTCAATTGGTGCAGATGCGAGCCTTTCGGGCCCGGCTTTCCGCCGCGTCCGATCAACCGCGGCCTCCAGCACTGCGTGCGCCCGCAAGGCTGCCTCGTGTCTCAGGCCGTCGAGAAAGGACATCTTCCTCGCGCCAAATCGCCTTGCCCGATCGGTCTGCTTGTTGGTCCGGGGCTTTGCGGAACGCCTGTTGAAGGCCCAATAGAGCAGGAGAAAGGTCGCACTGCTCCCGACAACGAAAATAGTGATGCTCGGATCCATTGCTGCGAACCTCCCCGCGACCGATTCGTGATGCGCGCTCGGGAGCGAAGCACATCAAGATGACGCAGGGCTTGCGCAGTGCCGGGTCACTTTCCTCGATCGTTAACCTCTGACCGAGGCCGGCGACGATCGGGATCATTCAATAGTTGGCCATCCGGCCCCTCGATGCGTCGATGCGGCAGAGACATCAACGCTCGGGAGAAGCCGGATGGTGACTGGTCTGGAAGCTCTCCGCGATGGAGAGCCTCGTCAATTAGCGGAACAGCGACAGGATGTTCTGGCTCGACGAGTTGGCAATCGAGAGCGCCTGGATGCCGAGCTGCTGCTGAACCTGCAGGGCCTGCAGCTTGGTCGATTCCGCGTTCATGTCGGCATCGACCAGGGACGAGACGCCACGATCCAGCGCGCTCATCAGGTTCGCGACGAAGTCCTTCTGGATGTCGATGCGCTTCTTGGCGGCGCCGAGGTTGGCGGCGCCGGCCGTCATCTCCTGGAGCGCGGCGTCGACGGCCTGAAGGTAGTCGGCAAGGTCATCAGTGGAGGCATTCGTGATGTCGATCTCACCCGTCCCAGTGGCCGAGGCAATCACGATCGTGCCGGCAACGTCGATCGAGCCTTGCTTCACACCCGCCGTATCGGCAGCCGCTCTCGTCAGGCGCGAAGAGCCAAGGATGCCGAGCTCATCAGCCGTTGCAGTGCCGGCGCCGCCAGCACCGTCCGTGTTCGCGTTGAACAGGAACGACGCCTCAACGTCGATCGAGAGCGTGCCGACGCTGACCTGCTCGCCATTGACCCCCATCGAGCGCGCGAATGACGAGACGATCGATTCGGTTGCCTGATAAGAACTGCTTCCCGTATCCACCGAGAGCCAGTTCTCACCGGCCACCGATGCCGAGGACGCGATGGTGCGAAGCTGGTTCTGCAGTTCGTCGATCCAGGTCTGGACCTTGGCCTTGTCGACGCCTGGCTGGCTTGCGCCGGCAATCTGCGACTTGATCTCGGTTACCACTTCGATGGCGCTATTCATGGCCGTGTAGGCGACGTCGATCGTTGCCGCGCCGAGTCCCAGGGCGTCGGAAACGGTCGAGAGCGCCTTGTTGTCGGACCGCATGGTCGTTGCCATCGACCAGTAGGCCGCGTTGTCCTCAGCGTTCGCAACGCGATAGCCCGTCGCAATGCGCGATTGCGTCTCGAGCATGCTCTTGTTGGTGCGGCTGAGTGACTCAAGCGCGGTCATCGCCGCAAAGTTGGTATTGATGCTGCTCATTTGGAGTGGATGCCCCTATGCTCGGAAATGTTGTTACAAGCGGGACATACCGGATCGTCCGGTACAGCGACATGGCATGATGCCCTTGCAGAACAAGCTCGCTGTCTTCGCTGACGATAAGCGATGGCGACTTAATACTCGATGAATCAGCGTTACTCCCTTACCAGCGTTCGTCCGAGGCAGCAAGCGATGCGCGTACCCAACGGCTCTTTCCCGGTGCCTTTGCGGCAGTGCGGCCACGCTAAAGCGTCGGATCTTAAATGCGACCCATGGCTTGGGCCGGATCCGAAGTCGCATTTAAGATCCAAAGGCGCTTTAGATACATTGGGTTCTAAAGCAACTTTGGACTTGAAATTCGCTCCCTGCCGGGCCTCGAATTGAGGCGAATTTCAAGTCCGTTGCTTTAGCTGAACGAGCGGACGAGTCCTCCGACCAGAACGTTCCATCCGTCGATCAGGACGAAGAACAGGATCTTGAACGGGAGGGATATGCTTGTCGGCGGCAGCATCATCATGCCCATCGACATCACCAAGGTCGCGACGATCAGATCAATGACCAGGAACGGCAAGAGTATGAGGAAGCCCATCTCGAAGCCGCGCCTCAGCTCCGAAATCATGAAAGCCGGAACCAGCACGCGCAGGTCGGACGCCGCCTCCTCGGGGCTCATCGCCGGGAGCCGCTTCTGCGCGAGTTCCGCGAACAGGCGCAGATCCTTTTCGCGGACACTGGCCTGCATGAACTCGCGAAGCGGCTGGGAGGCTCGCTTATAGGCCTCTTTTTCATCGATCTTGTTTTCGAGAAGCGGATTGATCCCATCGTTCCAGACTTTCTCCAGCGTGGGAGACATAATGAAGAACGACATGAAGAGCGCGAGGCTGATGAGCACGATATTCGATGGGGTCGACGGCATCCCTAATCCGGACCGCAGGAACGAAAGCGCAATGACGAGCCGCGTGAAGCACGTCACCGTCACCAGGATTCCCGGCGCGACGGAAAGAACCGTCAACGCGGCGAGCAAATGGATGATCCGCGCGCTTACCGCGCTCTCGCCTTGCGGCAGAATGCCGGACAAATCTATGGATTGAGCGAGCACTCCGCCTGCCGAGAGAAGCAGGAAGAGAAGGGCAATTGCGGCCCGCCTCATTCGACCACCAGCGATTTCAGCACAAGACGGCTCGCCTCGCCGTTCGTTCTCGACCGCACGATGGCGTTCATGTCATCGCGCAGGAACTCCAAACCAGTCGGCGATATCATCAGCTCGAGACCGGTGCTTCCGAGAAAGAGCATCAAATCCTCCCCCAATTGCGCCATGACCGCTCCGCGATCCTGTTTCGAGGGATGTGAAAAGGCTACCGCACCCTCGAGACGGAGCCACTTTCCACTGCTGCCGCTCAGCTTCACGACGATGGGTTGGATCGGCACGAGATCCTCGTTGCGCCAGTCCGGTCCGCTCTTCCCGCTCGCCTGGCCTTCCGCCGCGTGATCGGGCGTGGCCGACGTCCCGCCATTTCCGGAGGACGATGCGTGCGGCGCTTCCTGCTTGCCTTGCGCTCCAAACAACAGCCCATATCCGAAGCCCGCGCCACCACCGAGCGCGAGGAGCAGCAGGATCGGCATAATGATGCCGCCCGTAGGCTGAGCTTCCTTCTTGCCTGCTGCTTCTCCTGCTCCCGCCATCGCTCGTCCCCCCGGCAAGCTCAAAACGGAAAGACCAGATCGATCACCTGGTGTCCCCAGGCCGGCTGCTGAACCTCCATGATGCGGCCGCGGCCGCCATACGACATCCGGGCCTCGGCGATGCGATCGTGCGAAATGGTATTATCAGCCTTTATGTCGGTGACATTCACGATGCCCGTGAAAGTGAGCACTCTCAATTCGTAATTCACCCGGATTTCCTGCGATCCCTGGATCACCAGATTGCCGTTGGGAAGGACATTCGTCACCACCGCGGCCACGCGCAGGTCTATGTTCTCAGAGCGCGCGATCTCGCCTTTTCCATCCTGGGCCGTGTTCGACTTGATGGCCGAGTCGACCGCCGTCGACGCCGCCGAGGCAAAGCTCTTCCAGTCGATCTTGCTGTTCATGTCGAGACCGAAGCCGTGCGAAGAATCGCGGGATCGCTTGGAGCTGTTGTCCAGGGATGCTTTGTCCTTCATCATGATCGTTACCGTCACGATGTCCCCAATTCGCCTCGCCCGCGGGTCTCGGAAGAGGTCGGTGCCACGCTCGCGCCAGGTCGAGCCTGCGGACGCGCGGCTGCGCTCGAGCGAATAAGGCCGAGCAGGCGGAGCCATGCTCGATGTCGTCCGGGCCGCCGTGACAAGTCCCGATCCGACCGGGCTGAGTTCCGGCTCGCGCCCGATCTCCTGCGGCCGCGCGGAGCATCCGGCGAGAAGCCCAATCAACGCGGAGACGACGAGCCCCCGCACGACCTCAGTGCGCGCATTCGACCGCCTGTCAGACTGCGGCCTGAGAACCTCGTTGCTGGTCACGGATTCTCCTGACTGCCCTTGCGGGCCGAACCCGCCATCACCGACGTCAGTCGCGCTGCCTTCTCGGCCGGCATATCGTTCAGAATTGCGCTTGCCGCGCGCACATCCAGCCTCGAGAGAATGGCGGCCGCGGTCGATATATCGAGCCTCACTAGCTGCTCGGATGCCGACTCCGGCCGCATGGCCCCATAGATCGCGACGAGGTGCTTTGTCGCCGAGGCGATGAAATCATCCCGCTTCGCGATCCAGTCCTTCAGCTCGGCGCTTCGCTTCCCGATCAGCGCGAGCCGCTCATCCGCCTGCTTGGCGAGCCGCTCCAGCTCAGCGGTCTGTTGCGCATACCTGGCTTCGGCGATCGCGTCCCGGGCAGCGATGCAATATTGTGCGGCGAGCGGTCCGGTGACCTTCAACTCAGCCAATGGCGCCGGCGCAATCGCCGCCAGCTTCTCAGCCCCGTTGCCCTTTGCGGCAGAGCCCGCAGCGGCGCTCGTCGATGCGCATACGCTGGCAACGGCAAGTCCAACCAACCCCGCGCAGGCAAGCCTTGTCCTCCTGCATCGGCGCAACCTGTCGCGAGCGCCCCCGGCGTCCACCGCATTCGGTCTCGTCTGCTTCATCGCGATGACGCCTCGGCCTGCCAGGATGCCTATTGGACGACGAGTTCCGCCTGGAGCGCACCCGCGGTCTTTATTGCCTGCAGAATGGCGATAATGCCCGGCGGCTTCAGGCCCATTCTATTGAGTCCGGTGACGAGCGTTTGCAGATCCGCCCCGTCAATGACAGCAAAGTTGCCTTGGTCTTGCCCGGCCTTTACCGACGTCTCCTTGGTGACAACGGTTTCGCCTTTCGAAAAAGGCATGGGCTGGGATACGGACGGCGTCTCGGTGACGCGCACGGTCAGGTTTCCGTGGGTCACCGCAACGCGGCTCACCTTGACGTTCCGGCTGATCACGATCGTCCCGGTGCGCTCGTCGATAATAATGCGCGCAGGACTGTCGGGCCTGACCTCGAGCCTGCCGATCTCGGAGATGAAGCGGGACGGGCTCACCCGCTTCGGCAAATTGACGGCGACGGACGCGGGACCGTTGTCTTGTGCCAGACGAGCGCCATATCGGCTTTGCGTGTGATGATTGACGGCGTCCAGGATCGCGACCGCGGTGGAGAAATCCGGATTCTTGAGTTCCAGGTGCAGCACGCGCGACGATGGGCTGGGGCTCGGCGATGCGCGTTCGACGATCGCCCCACCGGCTATCCTGCCCGCCGTCGGCACGCCGTGCGTGAGGACCTCGTTTTGCCCCTTCGCCTCGAATCCCGACACCGACACTGAACCTTGGGCGACAGCATAGACGTTTCCGTCGGCTGCCTGCAGCGGCGTCATGATCAACGTCCCGCCGGCAAGCGATGAAGCGTCTCCCAGCGAGGTTACCGTTATGTCGATCCGGTTCCCCGGAACCGCGAACGGCGGGAGCTCGGCGGTGACCATGACCGCCGCGACGTTGCGCGTGCGTGCGCCCAGGCCGCGAATATTGACGCCCATGCGCTC
>Ga0180220_1000378_pt1 | contig 54201 bp, 48 predicted proteins | sample eDN5th37CBELigBY_FD_151335 | JGI IMG/M metagenome (GOLD analysis project Ga0180220, IMG submission 151335) | Enriched backyard soil microbial communities from Emeryville, California, USA - eDNA 5th pass 37_C BE-Lig BY (version 2) (version 2) | ecosystem: Environmental > Terrestrial > Soil >...
TCGGCCTTGGCGGCATAGCGGCCGGGCTGCAGATCGTATTCCGGCTTGCGCAGCACGGGCAGGTCGATGCATTCCAGGAAGCGCTTCCAGAAGGCATCGCCGATGCAGGCCACAATGATGTGGCCGTCCGCGGTCGGGTAGCTGTTGTACGGCACATGCACGAAGTGGCCATTGCCGATGCCTTCGGGCACGATGCCCGACATCAGATGCATGGTGGCCATGTAATTCAGCAGGGAAATCTGCGCGTCCAGCATCGACACATCCACATGCTGGCCGCGGCCGGTGCGCTCGCGCTCGGCCAGGGCGGCCAGCACGCCCATGGCGCCGAACAGGCCGCCGCCCAAGTCGCCGATGGGGATGCCGCTGCGGGTCGGTCCTGTTTCCGGCGTGCCGGTGATGGACATGCCGCCGCCCATGGCCTGCACCACCTGGTCGAATGCGGGCCGTTGCGTGTCGGGCCCGGTGCTGCCGAAACCCGTCACCGAGCAGGTGATGATGCGCGGATTCACGGCCGACAGCGCGGCGTAGTCGATGCCCAGGCGCTGGGTCACGCCCACGCTGAAGTTGTCGAACACCACGTCGGCGCTGCGCACCAGGTCCTTGAACACGGCCAGGCCCGCCGCGCTTTTCAAATCTATGCAGACGCTGTGCTTGTTCCGGTTCAGCGTCAGGTAGTAGGCGCCCATGCCGTCGCGGGAATAATCGGGGTCATGCTCCAGCAAACGGCGGGTGCCTTCGCCGCTGCCGGGCGGCTCGACCTTGATGGTGCGCGCGCCCAGGTCGGCCAGCAGCATGGTGCCGTACGGCCCCGACAGCATATGGGTCAGGTCCAGCACGGTAATGTGTTCAAGTGCCAAATCGAGTCTCCTGCAAAAGGGGTATATCGCGTAGTACCAGTAATTAAGCAAGCTTCGTGCCAGTTTCTGCCGGATGGGATCCTATTGAATTGGCTGGGATTTGTTTCCGGCTCGCTTTTTTTGATGTTTCATGAGACATTCATGAAACATTAATATGAACCAACGAGACACCGCCATCATGAGCTATCCCAGTCCCGTCGCCGACCTCCCGCGCTTGTGCTTTCTAAGCTACCAACAGATTCGCGAATTCGCCATGCCGGTGGTAGCCGAGTACACCGGCCGCGCCCGCGTCGAAGTGGTCGATGGCACTTTCGGCGGCGCCTTGGCCATCGCCCGGGACCGCATCGATCGCGGGCTGGTGGACGCCTTCGTCAGCGCCGGTTCCAACGCCAGCATCCTGCGCGCCGGCTTGCAGGCGCCTGTCGCCACCATCCAGTTGACCGGTTTCGACATCCTGCAGGCCCTGATCCGGGCGCGGAACATCGCCGATCGCGTCGGCGTCGTGATGTATGGCCGGACTATCCCCGAGCTCGACGCCGTCAAGGATCTGCTGAGCATCGAAATCGTGCAGCATGCCTACCAGACGCCCGACGATGCGCGGCAGCGCTTCGAGCAACTGCGCCGCGAGGGCTTTCAGGTCATCGTGGGATCGAGCCTGGTGGTGGAGCTGGCCGAACAGGCGGGCCTGCATGGCTTGCTGGCTTATTCGCTGGCCAGCGTGCGCAAGGGATTCGAAGACGCCCTGGAGCTCGCCCGCGTCGCGCGCCTGGAGGCCGGCCGCTACGAGCAATTGAATGGCGTGCTGCATAGCCTGCAGGACGCCGTCCTGGCGGTCGACCGGAACCATTGCATCATCGCCGTCAACCCGCCCATGCAGAAGCTGCTGGAACGGGACGCCGCCGCCCTGATCGGCCAGCCCCTGGATCTCGTACAGCCGGAACTGGCGTTGCGCGCCACGCTGGACGACGGACAGCAGGAAAGCGCCAGCCCGCTGCGCCTGGGCGGACGCGACTGGATCGCCAACCGCAGAGCTATCCGCGAGCGCGGCGCCATCGTGGGCGCCGCCCTGACGCTGTACGATGCCGGCGCCATCCAGGAAGCCGATACCAGTCTCCGGGTGCAGCAGCGCCGCCGGCAAAATATCGCCAGGCACCGATTCGACGAACTCATCGGCCAAAGCCCGGGCTTCGCCAGGGCACTGCGGACGGCGCGCCGCTATGCGCACACTGACATGACGGTGCTGATCGCAGGCGAGAGCGGCGTGGGCAAGGAATTGTTCGCCCAGGCCATACACAACGAGAGCCGGCGCGCCGATCGGCCTTTCATCGCGGTGAACTGCGCCTCTTTTCCTGAAACCTTGCTGGAAAGCGAGCTATTCGGCTACGAGGAAGGCGCTTTCACGGGTTCGCGGCGCGGCGGCAAGCGCGGCCTGTTCGAAGCGGCCCACACCGGCACGCTGTTCCTGGACGAAGTCGGCGACATGCCCTTGCCGCTGCAGAGCCACCTGCTGCGCGTGCTGCAGGAACGCGAAGTGACCCGCGTGGGCGCTACCGCGGCGATCCCAGTGGATGTGCGCATCATCGCCGCCACCCACCAGCCGCTGAGCGACATGGTTGCGCAGCGCCGCTTCCGGCAAGATCTCTATTACCGCATCAATACCCTGCGGCTGGACATCCCGCCGCTGCGCGAACGGCCGGAAGATATTCCTTCCCTGCTGCGCACGCTGGTGACGCGCGCCCTGGGCCAGCTCGGTTCGCAGCTGGATGCCGCCAACGTCCTGGCGCCCTGGCTGCCGCGCCTGCAGTCCTACGACTGGCCCGGCAATGTGCGTGAACTGGAAAACATCAGCGAGCGCCTGGCGGTTTTTCTGCTGCAATACGCGCAGCCCGAAGAGATAGACTACGACGCCCTGCGGCACGACTGTCCTGAACTATACGCAGACGCGCCGGCGCAAGCCCTGTACGACGCGGGCGCCCCGCGCGAACGCGCCTTGTCCGCCTTGCGGGCCAGCGGCGGCAATCGCCAGGAAGCGGCGCGCCGTCTCGGCGTCAGCCGCTCGACCTTGTGGCGCTGGGTGAATTCTACCCAAGCTTGACGTTGGAGCACACCCACAGGATCTGCACATCCTCTTCGCCGGCGACGCAAGCATGGCCCATGGAGCTGTCGAAATAACAGGAGTCCCCCTCTTGCAGTTCGATGGGTTGGTAAAACTGGGTATGCACGGTCAAACTCCCCCGTAAAACGAAAATGAATTCCTCGCCCTCGTGCTGGAGAAGGGCGGGGAAATCTTTGATCGAGCGAGCTTTGACGGTCGTAAGCAAAGGAACAAACTGCTTGCCTGCAAGAGCGGTGCAAAGCGCTTCGTAGCCATACTGCGGCGTCTCGTGCAAGACGCCTGCTCTGCGCCTGGTCACAGTCAGCCTTCCCCTGGGTGCGGACTTCTCGTCTTCATCGAAGAGCTCTCCCACCTGGATGTTCAATCCCTTGGCGAGCGCGGCGATTTTTTCATAAGTCGGCGACAACTGGCCTTTCTCGATTTTCGACAGGGTTGAAGCCGATATCCCGCAGCGCTGGCTGAGCTGTTGAAGCGTCAGCCCGGCGTCGTGGCGAAGACGACGGACTTTTCGGGCAAGCGTGGTTTCCGCCGCTGCTGTCTGCGGAGGGGTGTCTTGAGCCAAAGTTTCGTCGAGCACGATTCGGATCCCTGTAGAGAACACGCGGCGTGGCGATGATTGCCTAAAACGATCGCCACGCCGTTAATAGTCTGCAGATTCTATCAAACAGAAGAAGATAGAGCTCAAGGTAAATTATCGCGTAAACCCTGATATTTTTCTCTAGAATTGAAGCTTTTTTTCGGATACGATAAATTTCCTCGTTTATAGCTTCTGTGCTAAATCGGGACTGCCGAATCCATTCATTTGTTACAACAAGGGGAAACTGTGTCCTATCAATCTTCCACCCTAACGCTCTTCCAGCCAAAAGCCATGCGCCGCTCCGTAGCCGCCGCGCACCGCTCCTTTATGGCCGCACTAGGCGCCATCGGCTTCTTGGGCGTAATCGCCGCGGCTCACGCAAACCCGGATGCCGATAACTATCCCAACCGGCCAATTACTTTCGTCGTGCCATCCCCGGCCGGCGGCACGACTGATGTCGTGGCCCGTATCCTCGCCCGCAAGCTCAGCGACAAGCTTGGACAGTCGGTCGTCATCGAGAATCGTGCAGGGGCCAACGGCTATATCGGGACCACCGCCGTTCTGCGGGCGCCCAAAGACGGGTATATGTTCACTGTAATGTCGGGCAGCTTGCATTCCTTCACCCCCGCCATGGTGAACAAGATGCCCTTCGATCCCATCGACGATTTTGCGCTCGTCTCGAGATTGATTGAATATCCGTTTGCCTTGGTCACCGCCAAGACTTCGCCCTTCAATTCGCTTGCGGACCTCATTGCCGCCGGCAAAGACCCGAAGGAGAAGCTGTCCTATGGATCGTACGGTGTAGGCAGCTCGCCCCACTTGGCGACCGAGCTCTTCAAGTTGAAGACCGGCGTGCAAGCCATTCATGTGCCATACAAAGGCGGCGGCCAGGCGTCCAGTGATTTGATAGGCGGCCAAATCTCCTTCATGTTTGCATCGCTGCCCGCCGCCTCCGGGCAAATCAAGGCCGGTCAAGTCAAAGGCCTGGCATTGACGTCCGCCCAGCGCGACGAATCGCTCCCGGATATCCCCACCGTCGCGGAAACCTTGCCTGGCTTCGAAGTCACCAGTTGGTTGGGCCTGGCCGCGGCGAAAGGTACGCCGGCTTACGCGACGGACAAGATCCGTGCGGCCATACTCGATGTTGCGAAAGACCCCGACTACGTGAAGCAGATGGCGGCTCTCAACGCCACGGTCAAAGTCGATCAATCCGCGGACTCCTTCCATAAGTATATGGTCGGGGAGCTCGACAGATGGAATGCCGTCGTCAAGGAAGCAAAAATTCCCAAGCAGGAACAATGACATCGTGAGTCGCGGCCTTGCGGGCCCCAACACTTCCACCCCCAGCATTTGGAAAGAAAATGAACGCTGCTAGACGCTTGCATGAATCATCCATCATCATCGACGCCACGTGCCCGCTCCTCACCGAGGACGCCCGGCACCTGGACGACTACAGGAAAGGCGGCGTCACCGCCGCCGCCCCGACCATACGGTCGAATACGGGTACCAGCGCGGACGCCATCTTGAAATTCGGCTACTGGAACCGGCTTGCACGCGAGCGTGACGACCTGGTGCTGGTCCGCAAGGCGGACGATATCGCCGCTGCGAAGGCCACCGGAAAAATCGGCGTCATCCTGCATTTCCAGGGCACCGAAGTGCTGGACCGCAGCGTCGACATCATCGACGCTTACCACGCACTGGGCCTGCGCGTCGTTCAACTGACGTACAACAAGCGCTGCCATGTCGGCGATGGAATCGAAGAAGAGGGCAATGCCGGCTTAAGCCGCTATGGCCGGGCGGTCGTCAAGCGGTTGAATGAAACAGGTATCGTCGTCGATTGCTCGCACACGGGCTTGCGTACATCGATGGACGCCATCGAGCTGTCTTCCGCGCCGGTCATTCTGTCCCACGCGAACTCGCGCCACGTCCGCAACATTCCGCGTAACGTTCCCGACGAGCTTTACAAGGCAATTGCCGCAACCGGCGGGGTTATCGGAGTCGTCGGCTTTCCGAATTTTGTCGCCGATACTGCCCGCCCGACGCTGGATCATTTTATAGCCCATATCGACCATATCGCCGGTTTGGTAGGAATCGACCATGTTGGGTTGGGCATCGATTATTACCTGGGCCAGCATCCCTATTCGTCCGACGAAGCTGCGACCCGGCTTTTCCAGGAACGCGTGGATATGGGCGTGTGGTCGGCGGGATCCTATCCCGCTCCGCCTTACTACTATCCGCGGGGAATCGAGACCCCCGACAAGCTCTGGGCGCTCACCGAGCGTCTGGTTGCGCGCGGGTATAAAGACGAGGACATTCAAAAGATCTTGGGCGAGAACTGGTTGCGGATCTATCGCCAAGTCTGGGGCTGAGCAATGCCGCAAGGTGGCAAACGGGTTTTGGTGATCGGCGCCGGCATTGTCGGCTTGAGCTGCGCCCTGCATGCGCAGCGCAACGGCCATCGCGTCACCGTCATGGATCCGCGAGGATTCGCCGGCGGCGCCTCGCAGGGCAATGCGGGAGTGCTCGCATTCAGCGAATGTGTTCCAGTAGGCACGCCGGAGATTCTTCGCCAGGCGCCTTCGCTATTATTCGGAAGCAATAGCCCGCTGACGATGCGATGGACGTACGCGCCTTATATGTTCGGCTGGCTATATAGATTCACGAAGGCGTGTTCGCTGGTCAATGTCATGCGCTCGATGGCGGCTTTGTCCGCGTTGCTGAGCCGCGCCCGCGCCGCTCATGACGAACTCGCCAGCCAGGCCGGTTGCGCCGAATTTATTCGCCAGCACGGATGGATAAAGGCGTTCGAAAGCGATGCCTCATATCATGCGGCCAAGCCGGATTTCGAGCGAATGCGCGATCGCGGTGTGTGTTGCGAATACTTGAGCAGAGAGGCCTTGCACGCGCTGGAGCCCAATCTCAATCCAATATTCAAACACGCTGTGACTCATCCCGAATGTGCGCAGATCGTCGACCCGGCCGCTTACACCAGGGCGTTCGGCGCCGAATTTCTTCGTAACGAAGGGGAATTTATACAGGCGGAAGTCGAGTCGCTGGAGCATCGTGCCGGCTCGGTGACCGGCGCCAGAACACGGACGGACCGATATGACGCCGACATTTATGTGATTGCGGCCGGAGCGTGGTCGAAGAAGCTGGCGGCCGATGCGGGCAGCCTCGTACCTTTGGACACCGAGCGCGGCTACCACATCGTGCTATCCGGCCGAAAAGAAGCAATGACCACCGCCCCTGTGTTGTGGGCCGAGCATTCAATAGTCATGTCACCCAATGCCAGGGGGCTACGCATCACAAGCAGCGTCGAGTTCGCCGGCTTGAAGCGCGGGCCGGATTATCGCAAACTGATGGAAAAGCTGCCGGAAGTCCGGCGCGCATATGCTCGCCCTCCCGGGCATGTTATTGCAGAATGGCTGGGGTTTCGTCCTTCCATCCCGGATTCGGTGCCTGTCATTGGAATTGCCCCCAGGGCCGACAATGCCATCTTCGCATTCGGGCACGGCCATCTAGGATTGACGCTGGGCCCTCTGACGGGCCGGATCGTTGGCGATCTGATCGAAGGCAGGCATCCGGCATTCGATATGGAGCCTTATTCAGCCGCACGGTTCTGAATGCATTTTCCCGTTTGAACAATCCCGGCCGCAGCTGCGGCTTTCAATGACTCCGAGGTTTTACTTGAATATTTTCGATAGCAAGGCCACTGCGGATCGCTTGCCTTTTGACAAGCTGATTCCCGCCCTCAGGCAGATATTCATCGAGGGCTGCGAGGTTCCCAGGCGGCACAGCCACATCATCAATGAGCGCGATCATGCGTCCGATACGCTATTGATCATGCCTGCGTGGCAAAAGGGGCGCTACCTGGGAATCAAGCATGTGGCGATCTATCCCGAGAATTCAAAGAAGGGCTTGCCTGGGCTCCATTCCACCTATACGTTGTTCGATGCGAGCAACGGCCTGCCGCTATCCATCATCGACGGCGACCAGATCACCATCCGCCGGACTGCCGGCGCGTCCGCGCTCGCCGCCGGCTACCTGGCCCGCGACGACGCCTCACGCATGGTGATCGTGGGAGCCGGCAACGTGGCCGCCGCCCTGGCGCCCGCCTATGCGGCCGTGCGCCCGATTCGGGAAGTGGATGTGTGGAACATCACCGCTGAAAAGGCCGAAGCGCTGGCGCAACGGCTGCGCGCCGCGGGCTTCGCCGCCCGCAGCGTCAGCGATCTGCGTGCATCAGTCGAGCAAGCCGATATCGTGTCCTGCGCGACGCTTTCACGGGCTCCGCTGATTCAGCGCGAATGGCTCAGGCCCGGCACGCACCTGGACCTGATCGGCAGCTTTCAACCGGATATGCGGGAATCGGATGACGCCACGTTTTCCGATACATCGGTTTTCATAGACACCGCTGAAGCGCTTGAGAAATCCGGAGACCTGCTTTCCCCCATCGAGCGCGGGGTGTTCCATGCCGATAATGTGCTGGCGACCCTGGAAGATCTGTGCCGCGGCATCCACGCGGGGCGATCGCGGCGCGATGAAATCACTGTCTACAAAGCGGTCGGCAACGCATGCGAAGACCTCGCCGCGGGCGTGCTCGTTCACGAATCGGGCGAGTCTTGAATATACGTTGCGGGCTGGGCGTTAATGGCGGGCTCGATAGCTTTGCGGCTATGCGAGCTACTGAAGCTTGATGTTTGCCGCGCGCACGATCTTGCCGAATTTCTCGCGTTCGCTCTTGACGAAAGCTTCGAATTCTTCGGTCGGCATGCCGCTCGGTTCCGCGCCTTGCTTTTCCAGCTTCTCTCGCAGATCAGGAGATTGCAAGGACCAAGCGATATCTTGCTGAATCTTTCGGACGACCTCTGTTGGCGTGCCTGCAGGAACGAAGATACCGAACCATTGCGTCAAATCGAAGCCTTCCAGGCCTTGGGTTTCGCGAACGGTGGGCACATCGGGGACTGCGTCCGAGCGGGTTTTTCCGGATACCGCCAGCGCGCGCACCTTTCCGGATTGCATATGAGAGAAACCGATAGGAAGCCCGATGAAGGCGATGTCGATCTGATTGGCCAATAGCGCGCTGATGGACGGCGCAACCCCCTTGTAAGGTATGTGCAGCATTTTGGCGCCGCTCAAATTCTCGAGCAGGGCGCCGGCCAGGTGTTGCGGCGTGCCCGTTCCCGAAGACCCGTAGGTTACTTCGCCGGGATGGGCTTTTGCATATTGGACGAGCTCCGCCGTTGTCTTGTATGGCTTGTCGGGATTGGCGGCGAGCAAGAAGGGCAGTTTGACCGCCAGCGTAACCGGCTGCAGATCCTTTTCGGGATCATAAGGCATCTTGGATACGATATGCTGGCTTATGACCACCTCGGCTGTGGCAGACAGCATAATCGTATACCCATCGGGCTTGGAATGGGCGACATAGTTCGCGCCGATTGTGCCGCTGGCGCCATCCTTGTTCGACACCACTACGGTTTGCCCCCAGCGTTCGTTCAGTTTCTCGGCAAGCAGCCGCGCTACAGAGTCGGTTCCGCCTCCCGCGGTGTAGGGAACAACGATATTTACCGTTTGAGCGGGCCATGGCGCCGATGTCGCAGCATGAGCACCGAAACCCGTCAACATAAGGCTGGCAGCCATGATATGCCTGATCTTCATTGTTGTCTCCTGGATTTGTGATGAAGAGCGTGGTGTACGTGCTCGGCGATCATTGTCGACACGCGGATATTCGATTGCTTCGTGACGCCTGCGATATGAGGCGTCAGGATCAGGTTCGGAGCATTAGCCAGAACGGTGCCGCCAGGCAGCGGTTCGGTGGCGTAGACGTCGAGCGCCGCTCCGCCGAGGTGGCCGTCAGCCAGGCTGTGGGCCAGAGCCGCCTCATCAAGGACGCCGCCGCGCGCGACATTGATAAGAATCGCTCCACGTTTCATTGAAGAAATGCGCTGCGCATCGATCAGGTTGCGGGTGGCGGGTATCAGCGGTACATGAAGCGAAACGACGTCCGCCTCGTGCAGGACGGTGTCCACATCCGGACGCGGTTGTATTCGCAGATGTTGAGGGAGCGCGGCTTCATTCAACGAAGGGTCATAGGCAATGACCTGCATGCCTACTGCAAGCGCCAGCTCGGCAGTCCGCCGTCCTACGGATCCGAAGCCGATGATGCCCAGCGTCTTGCCGGCAATTTCCTGCCCATTGATGAGGGTATCCCGAGGCCATTGACCTTCTGCGGTGGCTCTTGATGCGCCATAGGCGCCGCGCAGCAGCATCATGGCGCAACAGATCACGTACTCCGCCACTGCCGCAGCATTGGCCCCCGTCGCGGGAATGACCTGGACGCCCCGGTTTTTGCATGCTTGGGAATCGATATTATCCAAGCCAACGCCCAAGCGGCCTACGACGGATAATTGCGGCGCAGAGTCCAATAGCTCGGTGTCGACGTGAGTTCTGTTTCGCACGATCAGTGCCTCGGCGTGTCTTAGGAGATGCGACAGCTTCTCCCGCTGACTGTAAAGATCCGGCTCATAGTGCACTTGATGAAGGCCTTGCAGCCATTCAACGGCGTCTTGATCCATGAATTCCGAGATGATGATCTTGCTCACGCTTTTTAACCTTGCTGGATTGGTATTAGATAGGGCGTTGCCGTGTCTAGTGAGGGTTCAACGCCAAGGCCGGGCTTATCAGATAGCGTGGTACGGCCTCCTTCCACCTTGAAGTCCGGATCGCCCAGGAGGCTTCGTAGCTGATTCGGATTGGCGTCAACTTCCACGCATCCCGGTCCCCCTACCGCGGCTTTCAAATGCAAAGAGGCGGTCAGTCCAATTCCTGCGCCCAGCCAATGTGGGCAAAACCACCGGCCCATTTCTATTGCTTTGCGGCCGACTTGCAGGCAGCCGGTAAAGCCTCCCCATTTGCCTATATCGGGTTGAACGACTTGTATGCCGCCTTCGACAATGGCGGCCAAGAAAGCTTCCTCTCCTCTAAGGTTTTCGCCCGCAGCGAGGCGGACGGGAGACGCTTCAGCAAGACTGCGCCAGGTTTGCCAGGGCGTGTCGGCCGGTACGGGTTCTTCGACCCAGGCCAGGTTGTAGGGTGATAATTCGGCCAGCGTCATCCGCGCATGCTTGGGGCTCCAGGCTTGATTGGCATCGACCATCAGGGTTGCATCCGTGCCAAGCATATCCCGCAAGCCCCGTAACGCTTGCAGGTCCCGATCCTTGTCGAAGCCGATCTTCAGCTTGAAAGCTGTGTAGCCTTCCCTGGATTTCTCTTTCGCAACTTGAAGCGCCTCGTCAGGGTGAATGCCTGAGGCATACACGTCTACTGTTGCTTGGCCGCCGAGTAAGCGCCACAGAGGGAGCGACGCTCGTTTCGCCACCAGGTCCCACGCTGCGATGTCGATGGCGGCAATTACCTGCGATAGCGGGCCGGGCTCGCCGGCCTGAAGGGCGAGGATGTGTGAACGAGCCGTTAAAGACGCAAAACATGACTGAGGCGACTGAAAGCGCTTCCCGCGCAGCAGGGGGGCGAAAAAAGAAGTGAACAACCGGTGGCGGTGTTCAGCGCCCACCGCCGGAAAATTGCACCATGCTTCTCCCCACCCTGTGACGCCATCCACGTCTGTAAGGCGGATGAGCAAGGAGGGGCGATCATGCATAACGCCAAAAGAAGTCCTTACGGGGGGATGAGCCGGAGCCCGGAAGACAAAGGCTTCCGCCGTGGCGATTTCAAATGCCTCTTTGATGCCGAACTGCACCATGGTCCCTTGGGCGATATCAGGCTTGCTATAAGGTAAAGAAGTATATACTTTATATCATAGAACGATTCGCTTGGGCAACCGGTACAATTTGTGCAATGGGCGCGGGAACTATCCGATTCTTGTGATAATCGGCGGAAAGCGGCGGGAGCAGTTGGGCATTCATATGAGCACACAGGTTGTGAATGATGCTGGATCACAGGCGAAGGCTGCCGAACGGGCGATGCCATTTTCCGTGGATCACTTGCCGCGTTATGTCATCATTGCGGATCGGCTGCGCCAGAAGATCGCCTCTGGCTGCTGGCCCGCCGGTACCTTATTGCCTTCGCTGCACGACATCGCCGCTGAATTTTCGGTTGCTCGCCCAACTGCCCGGCAGGCGGTGCAGCTTTTGGTTAAAGAGGGGCTGCTGAGTAGCCAAAGAGGCCTGGGGACATTCGTCACCAAGGCCGCTGCACCGGTGAAGACCACACCCCTCGAAACGTCCCTCAAGGCCTTATCCAAGACGTACGTGGGGCTGACCCCCACGATTCTGGAGATCGACGAAACCCCTCGTACTTTGCCGACTCAGCCGAAAGGGAAGCCCGAGTTCATCTACATGCGCCGACTGCATCGCGCTGATGGGCTGCCCTATTGTGTCATCTCTCTATATATACGCGAGGATGTATTCGCGCTGGAGCCGGCACGGTTTCGTACTCAGCCGGTTATCCCCCTGATGTTGAAGTTGAAAGCGGTTTCGATCGCACAAGCGCATCAGACTCTGACTATCGCGGTCGCTGATGTGGAAACAGCTGCTTTGCTTGGCATGACCCCCGGCGCTCCAATCGCCAATATGGCCAGAGTATTTCAGGATGCAAAAGGGGAGACCATCTATTATGCGCAGGTAAGCTATCGCGGCGATGCGGTGCGTATCGATATCGACCTCAAGCCGTAGCGATCCGCCTTGATTCGGTGGCAATGCGCGAGGGCCTCGCCGCAGGCGTGCTGGTTCACGAATCGATCAGGCCTTGGCATGGGGCTTGCCGGCAAGCGCTCTAAGCTTAACAACCTGAAGGAGATCGTCCATGGCCAAATTTGTGACGATCGGATATGGAGACCAGGAAGGCTACGATCGCACCGCGGTCGCCATCCGGGATGCAGCCCATGCGCACGATGCCAGGTTGCAGAAAGAGGGGGCATTGATGGGCATCGCGGGCCAGCCAGTGCAAGTACGCAACCCCGATGCAGCCGGGATCATAACGGCGCATGGGCCATTCATGACATCATCTTTGCCCGTAGCCGGCTTCGCCATCATCGAAGCCGCCAATCTGGCCGAGGCCATCGATATGGTGTCGCGCACCCCCTGCGCGGTAGCACACGGCGTCGTCGAAGTGTGGCCGCTGGAACAGCCCTCGTAAGCCGCGCACGGAAACGGCTTTTCGCATCCCTACGGCTTGGCCTCACGATAGCGCAGTGCATCCACGACCAGTGCGAATGCCGGCGAGGGTTGCCGGCGGCTCGGGTAGTAGAGGTGGTAGCCTGCGAACGGCGGACACCAGTCCTCCAGCAGCCGCAGCAGGCGGCCGCTTTCGATATGCGCCATCACCTCGTCCTCGGGCAGCAGCGTGATGCCCAGGCCGGCCAGGGCGGCCTCCACCTGGGGCTGGGTGGTGTTGAAGATCAGTTGTCCGTCCACACGCACGTTCAGCTTGTGCCCCTTGCGCTCGAAATCCCACACATAAAGCCCGCCCGAAGTGGGCATGCGCTGGTTGATGCAGTTGTGCGCCATGAGATCGTGGGGCGTCCCGGGCGCCGGATGATCCGCCAGATATGCCGGCGCAGCCACGACGGCCATGCGCAGCCGCGGGCCGATGGGGATCGCGATCATGTCCTTGTCGATCGTGCTGCCCAGGCGCACGCCCGCGTCGAAACGATCGGCCACGATGTCGCGCAAACCGTAGCTCACGTCGAATTCCAGCCTGACGTCCGGATATTCGCGCAGCAGCGGCGTGAGCCTGGGCAGCAGGATCGTCTGCAGCGCGTTGTCGCCGCAAGTGATGCGCACCGTGCCCGAGGGCTTGTCGCGCAGTTCGGTCAGCGCATCCAGCTCCGCTTCGATCTCGTCGAAACGATGGCCGATGGCGTTCAATAGGCGCTCGCCCGCCGCCGTGGGCGAGACGCTGCGGGTAGTACGGGTCAGCAGGCGGATCTGGAGCCGCGCTTCCAGGCCGTTGATCGCCTGGCTCAGCGCCGATTGCGTCACGCCCAGCAAGGCCGCCGCGCGCGTGAAGCTGCCTTCGCGCGCGATGGTGACGAAAGACAGCAGGTCGTTGAGGTTGCGTCTGGCCATGCGCCAGCCTCCATGAATTTCAACGGTAAGTAATTAGCATAACTTATAAGGACTTTAAGTATTCATTAGCTAGTCAAGCGAACCATTAACGGGGATCATATGAAGCATGAAAAAGCCCTTCTCCATCCCCATGCCGCTGAGCCGATGGCGGCGTGGCACCGCTGACGCTGCTGGCCGGCGCTTGCCTCGGGCTGGCCGCCTGCGTCCCCGGCAACGCCGCTGCCCAGACCTTGGCCGACGCTTCGCCCTCACCCTCGAAAAAACCCCCTATAAAGATCCGCCTGATCGTAGGCGAGCAAATCGCCACCGCCACACTGTATGACAACGCTACGGCGCGTGATTTCGCTGCGCTGCTGGTCGCGCAAGCTGCTGCCGCTGGAAGGCGCACTCGCGCTACTTCAGCGAAACCGCCTACGCAGCGGCGGCCGAGCCGAAGGAACTCATGATCATTCCGGGTGTAGTCCACGTGGACCTGTACGACCAGATGGACAAGATCCCGTTCGACAAGCTGACCGCGTTCTTCCAAAGGAACCTGGCTGCCTCGGCGTAAAGCCACCGGACATAGGGCGCCAGGCGCGCCCTTCGTTTTCCTGACCGCGCATGCCCCAATGGATGGCGCGGCGCTTCCTGCTGAACGATAGAAAAAAGCATTCCATGACCACCACTGCCATCGACGCCCCCAGGGACGCCGACACTTTCAACGAATCCCAAGAGAAACCGACCTCCTGGAGCGGCGTCTTCGCCATGGCGGTTTGCGCCTTCGCACTGATCGCCTCCGAATTCCTGCCCGTCAGCCTGCTGACGCCCATGGCAAGAGACCTGCAGGTCACCGAAGGCATGGCCGGCCAGGGCATCGCCATCTCCGGCGCGTTCGCCGTGCTCACGAGCCTGTTCATCTCGGCATTGGCCGGGAGTTTGAACCGCAAGACGCTGCTGCTGGGCCTGACGCTGGCGATGGGCATCTCCGGCGCCATCGTCGCGCTGGCTCCCAACTACTTCACCTACATGCTGGGCCGCGCCCTGATCGGCGTGGTCGTCGGCGGCTTCTGGTCCATGTCGGCGGCCACGGCCATCCGGCTGGTGCCCACGCGCGACGTGCCGCGTGCGCTGGCCATCGTCAATGGCGGCAACGCGCTCGCCACCGTGGTGGCCGCGCCGATGGGAGCATACCTCGGCACCGTCATAGGCTGGCGCGGCGCGTTCCTGTGCCTGGCGCCGGTGTCGCTGATCGCGCTGGCCTGGCAGTGGAAGACGTTGCCGTCCATGCCGTCCGCTGCGCGCGCCCCCGGCGCCGGCAATGTGTTCAAGGCGTTCACGCTGTTCAAGCATCCGGGCGTCGCCGTGGGCATGCTGGCCAGCAGCCTGCTGTTCATGGGGCAGTTCGGGCTGTTCACCTATGTGCGCCCCTTCCTGGAAACCGTCACGGGTGTGCATGGAGCCTCGATCTCGCTGATCCTGCTCGTGATCGGCGTGGCGGGTTTCATCGGCACGGTGCTCATCGGCCGCGTCCTGCAACGCGGCTTCTATCAGACGCTGATCGTCATCCCGGCGCTGATGGCCGCCACCGCTCTGGCCCTGATCGCTTTCGGCTCTTGGGTCGGCATCGTCGTCGCGCTGCTCGCCCTGTGGGGCCTGACCGGCACCTCGGCGCCCGTGGGCTGGTGGGCCTGGATCGCCAAGGTGTTCCCCGAGGATGCCGAAGCCGGCGGCGGCCTGTTCGTCGCCGTGGTTCAGATGTCGATCGCGCTGGGCTCCACCGTGGGCGGCCTGCTGTTCGATCACAGCGGCTATCGCAGCGCCTTCATTGCAAGCGCCGTGCTGTTGGCGACCTGCTCCGTGCTGACGGCCGCAACCGATCGCAAATCAGCGGCGCACGCCTGATCCGACCCTGCGAAGACTGACGAATCGCTCGCCATGCCCTGCGCCGCGGGGCTTATTGCTCGCCGGCAGCGGCGCCTCGCAGCCATCGCAGATAAGCTGAGCGGGTCGCATCGGATACCGAGTCCAGCACTTTCTGGTGACTGATCTGATGCTGCCGCAGCAGCCGCGCGTCGGCTACGGCGCGCGATTTGCAAAACCAGTGGCAGCTATGCTGCAGCAGATATAGCTCCGCCGAGAGATGATAGGCGCGGTTTTTCGTATCCCAATGACCTTCATTGTCCACCACATGGCGCAAACCTGTTGCATGGATGTGCAGCAGCGAGCGAAAGTCCCGTGTCACCGCAGGAAGAAAGCGCTCGGCATAAGGGACGCAGAACCAGAGCGCGCCCATGCCGGCGGCCTGCGCGCTTTCCTGCTGCATGGCGTTGGCCAGCGACTGCACCTGGGCCGCCACGGTGCGTTCGGCCTGGGCAAAGGTTTCCAGCACCTGAATCTGGCGAGTTTCAGACTCTTCATTGATGGCGCGGGTATAGCCCTGAGTCAGCGTTTCCATATGGCGCTCAAGCTGCAAGCCGGCCAAATGGCGTCCCAGCAGCGCGATATGCGTGCGTTGATAGCGCATGCGCAGCGCCAGCCATGCCACGGCGGCCATCGACAGAGCCAGTGTAAAGTTCATTGCCCGCGTTCCTTCTTTGTCCAACCGAAATGCCGGCGGCGCCTTGCGCAGACGCGCGTCCGGCAAAGCCCAATCCCGCTTCTCGCACTGTGAATTACCGGCGCCGGCCGGAAGTATATCAAGAGGGACGGATGAACCATCGTGGTGCTGCCTTGGTGCGCGGCCGGTGCCGGCGGGCGATCCGATTTGGATGAGCGAGGGCTCGATGCAAGCCGCCGCCAGCGATATTCATTGCACAGTCCTGCGCCGCAGGGCGAGCGCAGGCTGCGCGCCGCTTTATTACTCTATGACGATATTGCGGCTCTTCACTACTTTAGCCCAATAGTCCGACTCTTCCTCGATGGCCTTCTTGAATTCCTCGGGCGTATTGCCGATGGGCGTCATGCCTATCGTTTCGATGCGCTTTTTCACGTCAGGCATGGCAAGCACCTTGGCCGTGTCGCGCTGGATTTTTTCAATCACATCCTTGGGCGTGCCCGCGGGCGCTATCAGGCCGAACCATCCATAGTTGGTGAAACCCGGCATGCCCGCCTCGCCCGTAGTGGGCACATCGGGCAGCATGGGCGCCCGGGTTTCGCCGGTGACCGCCTGGGCGTTGATCCTGCCGCTCTCCACCAGGCTGCTGACGGCGCCCACATTGCCCACCACCACGTCGATCTGGCCGGCCATGAGCTCGGTGTAGGCGGCGGCTTCGCCGCGATACGGGATGTGCGTCATCTTGATATCGGCGGCATAGGAGAAATTTTCGCCCGCCATGTGCACCTGCGTGCCCAGGCCGGCGGAGCCCATGTTCAAGCCGCCGGGATGTTTCCGGGCGTAGTCGATGAGCTCCTTCAGGGTTTTGGCCTGCACATTCTTGGAGGTGACGATCACCATGGGCCCGCGCGCCACGTTGGTGACCGGTGTGAAATCCTTCCCGGCGTTGAAAGGCAGGTCTTTGTAAAGATGCGGGTTGACCGTGAAGATGCTGCCCCCCGCCATGAGCAGCGTATAGCCATCGGGCGCGGAACGCCCCACGCTCGAAGTCCCTACATTGCCGCCGGCGCCGGGCTTGTTCTCCACGACCACGCTCTGGCCCCAGATGGCTCCGAGTTTGTCCGCCATCAAGCGACCCAAAATATCGGTTGCCCCGCCGGCGGCGAATGGCACCACGATGCTTACCGATCTGGCCGGCCAATCGGCCGCGGAGGCGGTTCCGGCAATCCCCGCGGATATGCCGATGATCCCCAGGATACGGGCGAACTTGCAGAGTCTGCTATTTTTCATTTGTCTCTCCATCCATTATGTAGTGTTTCAATTGCGAAAAGCGCCGGCGATAGCCGCGTTTCACCGGCCCGAGAAAATGCTGCGCGCGATCATGTTGAGTTGGGCCTGAGAGGTGCCGCCGCCGATCTGGAACATCCGTACATCGCGCAGCATGCGCTCCAGAGGCAAGTCGGACGAATAGCCGGCGGCGCCGAACATCTGCAGCGACTCGCTTACCGAGTGGAAGGCTTCATGCCCGACGAACGCTTTGGCGATGGACGCCTCCCTCATCTCCGGCAGCATCACGTTATTGGCCAGCTTGCGGGCGTTGCAAGCCGCGCGGTAGATCAGCAGCCGGGCCGCATCGAGCCTTATTTCCCCTTCTGCGGCCATCCACCCAAGCCCCTGGAAGTCTTTCAGCTTCTTGCCGAATGCGTCGCGCTTGCACATGTACTCGACGGCGAGATCGTGCGCGCCCTGGGCGATTCCCAAGGCCACCGCCGATGCTCCCACTCGCTGCGCGTTGTAGCCGTTCATCAGCTTCTTGAATCCATCTTTCGGATCCTGCAGGACAAGGTTGGAGGCGGGCACTTCGCAATCTTCAAAGATGAGCTCGGCTTCGGGGATCCCGCGCAATCCCAATGCCGCCTCCACGCGCCCTATGGTGAACCCGGGGGTACCCTTGTCCACCAGGATGCCGCCAATGCCTTGATCCTTCCCGTTTCGATCCTGAATGCGCGCGAAGATCAGGTTGGTCCGGGAGATGCCGCCGCCGGTGATCCAATGCTTGGCGCCATTCACAACGTAGCCGCCGCCGCGCTCGACCGCCGTGGTCTTGAGGGAGCCCAGGTCAGTGCCCGCATTGGGCTCGGTCATGCCTATAGCCGGCTTGTCGCCGTCTTCCAGCACGCGGCGCGCGACTTCGCGCTGCTGTGATTCCGTCCCGTGGGCCATGATGACGCCCAGGGCGCCCATATTGGTTTCCACCACAATGCGCGCCGTCACGCCGCAGTATTTGGCGATCTGCTCGATGACAAGGACGACATCGATCAGCGGGCGCTCCGTACCCCCGAACTTCTTTGGAATGGTCATGCCCAGCAACCCCGCCTGGCGCAGCGCCTCGACGTTTTCATGCGGGTATTCGTGCTTGCTGTCCCATCTTGCCGCTTTGGCCGCGAATTGCTCGCGCCCCAGGCGGTCGGCTACATCGACCAGCATCTTTTGTTCTTCGCTCAGTTCAAAATCCATATCAGTTCACCTTGGGCTATCAAATTTAAATTCAACTCCGGAATTCATGTCATTCATCTTCACGAGATTTTTATCAACGAAAAGTGCGGGCTCCACACGCACCGCTACACTGTCCAAGCCTTGCCACGGGCCGGGCTTCCCCGACGCTTACCGCATCCGCCAGCCATTTGGCGTCAATCATCGGCGAGCCAGTCGGCCTGTACTTCGACCGCATGTTCATCGAGGCGCGGAGGAGGGTAGCGGTAGGCGGGCGGCGTGCGGGAAAGCTTCAAGGGGTTGGCAAGAAGGTGGATCTCGCCCCCCTTGGCCCACTCGCAATCCATATGAAGCTCTGCGCCCCGGGCGCGCACATGGGGGTCGTTGAACACCGCTTCGAGATCATTGACCGGCCCGCAGGGGACATTGACGCGTTCGAGCGACTCGAGCCAAAACGCGCGAGGCTTCGTCTTCAGCCGGGCTTCCACGATTGCGCAGATCTCGTCCCTGTGCTGAACGCGCATGACATTGGTGGCGAATCGGCCGTCCTTGGGAATGTCCGGCATTCCTGCAACGTGGCAAAAGCGCTCGAACTGAGCGTCATTGCCGACCGCCAGGATCATGGGAAGGTCGGCGCTAGGGAAAACCTGATAGGGAACGATATTGGGATGGCCGTTGCCGAGGCGCTTCGGGACTTTGCGATCGGTCAGGTAGTTCGTGCCGGCATTCACCAGCCATGCGATCTGGGTATCGAGCAGGGCGATGTCGATATGCTGGCCCCGGCCGCTGCCCAGGCGTTCCTGCAGCGCCGCGAGGATGCCGACGGCGGCGTACATGCCGGTCATCACGTCGGCGATGCCGACGCCGACTTTCATGGGCAAGCCTTCGGGCTCGCCCGTGAGACTCATGATGCCTCCCATACCCTGGATCAGGAAGTCGTAGCCGGGCCGTGATGCATACGGACCCGTTTGGCCGAACCCGGTGATCGAACAGTAGATCAGCCGTGGATAGCGATCCTTGAGCTGTTCATAGGACAGGCCGTACTTGGCCAGCGAACCGACTTTGTAGTTCTCGACCAGCACGTCGGCCCTGGCGATCAAACGATGCAGCAAGGCCGAACCCTGATCCGATCCCATGTCGATCGCGATGGATCGCTTGTTGCGGTTGGCCGAGAGGTAATAGGCGCTTTCGTCCGTATCCTGGCCTGATGGATTCTTGATATAGGGCGGCCCCCACTTGCGGGTGTCGTCTCCCTCGCCGGGCTTTTCGACCTTGACGATATCCGCCCCAAGGTCGCCAAGAAGCTGAGTGGCGCTCGGGCCCGCAAGGATGCGAGACAAGTCCAGTACCTTGATTCCGGCTAGTGCGGTTAATTGACCTGCGTTCATGCCATGCTACCGTCGGAGGAAAAATTTGAACAAAGGGCCGAGAGACACGTATGCGGCTTTGGATGGATTGCGTGGTTCTGCTGTACCCTTCAATCGCTTCGATGAAGTATAGGATTCATGTTTTTCACGCTCAATTGAAATCAGATTCAATATATAGGCGTGCGCCGGATCTCATGTTGATTGAGCGCCGGATAATGGCTAGTACGTTCGATCCAGGGGAACTTGCGGCGCCGATGGCGCTTGCGCGATCAGGCGCCGCTACGCGGGGCCGCCGACTTGAGGCCGGTTTGGTGTCTGCGGACCTCTTGCCAGAAAGCGCGCGCAACCGGCGAAAGCCGGCTTTCATCCAGGCACGCCAGGCCAATGCGTCTTGAACTGCTAGGGGTGATGGGGCGGAAAACGGTGCCATAGTATCGTTCAGGAAGCGCCAATTTGGCCAAAATCGAAACTCCCTTTTTGTTCGCGACCAATTCCAGTATCGACATCAGTTGTAGCGGTTCATAGGCGACTCGCGGGCGTAGTCCGTTTCTTGCAAACAATTTTGTGACCAGGGCCTGCGAACCCGCGCGCGTCAGAATGAACGGATCGACCGTCAGTTCTTTGAGAGGGACGATGTCCAGCTTCGCCAAGGAATGATTCGCGGGCAGAACGGCAACCAGTTCGTCAGTGGCGAGAGTTTGTGTATCGAAGTCTGGCTTGGGCAGCGTAACGGCTGCAAGTTCCAGGCGGCGTTCTATCAGGTCTCGCGATGTCTGCTCATCCGGCTTCTCCGTGACCGTGATATCGACCCCGGGATAGCGAGCCTTGAAGCGATCCAATAAAGGAGGAAGCACTCTGATCGTGGCGCTTGCCCCAAAAGAGCCCAGGCGCAGCAAACCGGTCTTCAGTTCCGCCCCCGCCAGCGCCGTCGCTTGGACGAGCTGCAGGGATGCAAATACATCGCGAACATGAGGAAGAATGTGCTCGCCGGTATAGGTAAGCGCGACCCCGGGAGAATGGCGGTCGAGAAGCTCAGTCCCAAGAGCCGCTTCCAGGGCTCGTAAAGCGTGGCTGGTAGCCGAAGGAGACATGCCGAGCTTCGCTCCCGCGCTGGCGATGCCATTTGAAGAGACCAGCGCCAGGAAAAGCTCGAGCTGCCGAAGGGTCGGTTTAGCGTTGCTGGAATGTCGGCTCATTGATATGGGTCCGGCCTCAAGGCTTAATGACGGGCAGCTTGCTCCAGCTTCGCGCGTGTGCGCACATCTTGCGCAAAATATCATCGAGCTGCTGGCGTTCCGCTTTGGAAAGGCATTTGAGCATGTCGGCTTCCCGCTGCGCCAGGCCCGGCATGAAGCGGTCGTGCAGCGCGCGGCCTGCCGCCGTCATGAACAGCAATTGCCGCCGCTGGTCGCCGTCATGGGGGCGCCGGTCGATCAGGCCTTTCTTTTCAAGCGCAATGACGGCGCGGCTGATGTTCGCCTTGAGATGGCCGGAGAATTCGCAGATGTCCGTAACGGTGATTCCGTCCCGGAAGCACAGGAAAATGAGCGAAAGAGTCTCCGGCCGCGTCAGGCCCAACGCACGCTCGATCTCTCGAAACGACGGTTCTCGATAGTAATTGCTCATGTAGCCTATCTTGTATGAAGTCGGTATGGCTACGGCGTCGAGAATATCGTTTAGATCGGCGCTCACAGGGGTTTATCCTTTCTTTTTAACCAGCGGGCAAGTGCTTTGCGACAGCGGGATGGTTGCCGATTCGGCGGGAATCTTCCTGACGATTTCGAAATAATCCCAGTCGTATTTGGATTCAGCCGGCGTCTTCACCTTGGCTAGATACAGGTCGCGCACCACTTTACCATCTTCGCGTATGGTTGCGTTCTCGGTGAAGACATCATTCACCGGCATTTCGCGCATGGCCTTCGCCACGGCGTCGGCATCGTCGGTGCCGGCGGCCTTCACCGCCTTCAGATAATGCACCACGGATCCATAGACGCCCGCCTGCAACATCGACGGCATGGCGCCCACGCGCTCCTTGAAGCGCCGCGACCATTCCTGGCTTTCCTCGTTCATGTCCCAATACGATGCCGTGGTCAGGTAGGTTCCCTGAGCGGCTTTAAGTCCCAGGCTGTGTACGTCGTTGATCATCAGGATCATTGCGGCCAGGCTCTGGCCGGCCTGCGTAATGCCGAATTCACCAGCCTGTTTGATGGCGTTCACGGTGTCGTTGCCGGCGTTGGCGATAGCGATGACTTGTGCGCCCGATGCCTGCGCCTGCAACAGATAGGATGCGAAATCCATGAGGTTGATGGGGTGGCGCACGGCGCCCACCACCTGGCCGCCGCCGGCCTCCACGACGGCGGTCGTGTCCTTTTGCAGGGAATGCCCGAAAGCGTAATCCGAGGCAATGATGAACCATTTTTTCTTGCCTTCCTGGACGACGGCCGACGCCGTGCCGTGCGCCATCCCATAGGTATCATAGGTCCAATGAAAGCCGTAGGGCGAGCATTGCTCATTCGTCAACTGGGTGGTGCCCGCTCCCGATATCAGGACCAGGCGATGCGCCTTATCCGCCAGGCGCTGAACCGCGAGCGCAATCGATGAATTGGGCACGTCCACGATGACGTCGACGTTGTCGGTGTCGTACCATTGGCGCGCCATGGAGGCGCCCAGGTCGGTGCGGTGCTGGTGATCGCCCACGATCACCTCGATCGGCTTGCCCAGAATGCTGCCGCCGGCTTCTTCAACGGCCATCTGGGCGGCGACAAGCGAGCCCTTGCCCGTGATGTCCGCCGTGACGCCGGCCATGTCCGTCAGGACGCCAATCTTGACGACGTCGGCGGAAACCTGAGCTGCGGCGGGGCCAGTGCCAAAAGCGGCCGTGCACGCCACTGAGGCAAGAATTTTGGTGAGCTTCGACATGGTTGTCTCCAAAGTGTGTTTTTGCGGTTTGTGGGTGTGAAGCAGGAAAAGCGCGCGAGGCCGCGGGACTATAAGCGGCGTTGAATAAGGCTAGATCCCTTTTTCATCCAGCCAGTCATCGATGCATCGCGCGATGTCGTCACTGTTGTCATCGAGCATGAGCATATGGCCATTGCCGGTGATGCCAACGTCGGGCAGGAAACAAAAATCGGCGCCGAAGTAAAGAGCCAGGTTTTCATCCGTCGCCCGCGGATGTCGAGGGTCCTGTTCGCCCGTCACGATCAGTATGGGGCGCCGGCCGATCGCGGCGGGGTCTTGCACTGCCAAACCTGCGCCGCCGATGCGGAATCGTTCGTTCAGTATTTGGGGGCTTTCCCCGACTATGCTGCGCGCGTATCGTTCCAGCGCCGCGGCGGGAAAACGCGGCGTATTCGCCCAATAGCTGCGGATGAAATCGATGTCGACATAAAAAGTTTTGCTTGGGTCCGAATAAACGGGGCAGCCCGCTTCCTGATCGAAGCGCAACGCGGCGATCTCGTCCGGGTCGTCGCTCAATGCCTTCTGGATGTTGGCCGGGCCGCCAGGGGCCACGCCAATGATCCCCTTGACCTGATCGGAATGGCTTTCGGCCAGTTGCCAGGCTATCGGTCCGCCGGCGGAATGCGCAAGAAGCACACACGGCCCCACCTCTTCGATCAGCCGGCCCATCGAGCGGGCGATATCGAGTCCCGACAGGCGATGGAAGTCGGCGCCGCCGGGAGATCGACCATGGCCCGGCCAGTCCACGACATAGGTACGCCGCCCGCGGTGCGCGAAATAGGGCGCCCAGCCTGGCCGACCGTCCGGCGTTGTGAGGAAGGTGGTTCCCGTGTGGAAAGCGCCGTGAATCAGGACCAGCGGCAGCTTGCCGGCCAGCAAGCGCGTCGGCGTCAGCACATCCGCGTAGATCGGGTGCGCCATATCGCCGGAATAGAGACTGCTTTGCGCATAGCCGCCACGCGGCGGCATCGCCGGGCGAGTCTCTTGCGCGTATCCGCTGTCTGCCTTCATTGCCTCGCCCTTGTGTACGTTTAACGGCAACTCAGTGTAGAGGAAACTAGTCTCATATGCAACTAATTTTCAGGCGAGGCTAAATACAAATCTGTATAGCTCAAATCATTTCGCCCCAGGGCTTGCGGGAGAGCCGGTGCCGGTGTGGCTCGATCCACACACAGGGTATTGATGTCACGGGTCCGGGTCAGCCTTCAGTGGAGCCTGGAAGCGCATGCCTGCCTCTGCTGTTGATGAAGGGGCGATCCGCGTCACATCATCCGGAAGCTCCGGCTGCAGGCAGCCGCGGCCGGAAGCTGGCTCCGTGAGAGCGGCCGGGGCGATTGCATAGGTCGCTGCGCCCCTGCAGAGTGACGCAGGCCCTGGCATGCGCAAGTGCACTATTCTATTATTTGCCAGCATAGGTATACCATGGCATACTATTGAGGCTTTGAGATATCTGATCAAGTAAAACTGAACTCAACCCCGGGTGCGCGAACCAGAAAGTTCCGGTGCTCCCCAATGTATTGCGAAGGTCAAAGAATGTCCGTTTCCTCTACACAAGACAATCCGTATACACAAGGTATCGCCAATTTTGTTTCTGGCCTGCAGTTCGATATGATTCCTCCGGAGGTCCGGACACGCTTCAAGCTGTTGATGCTTGATTCCATTGGCTGCGGTGTTTACGGAGCCGGGCTTCCATGGAGCCGCATTCTTCAGGATACCCTCGGCAGGCTGGACACCACCCAGGCATGCGCGGTCTGGGGTAGCAGTCAACAGCTTTCCGCTCCTCATGCGGCGCTTGTCAATGGTACGCAGATACAGGGTTTCGAACTCGACGATGTGCATCGCCGGGGCGTTCTCCATGTAGGCGCAGTCACGCTCCCTCCGGTTATGGCGATTGCCGAATTGAAGGGCGGGATGTCGGGCAAAGATTTCCTGACGGCAGCCGTGGCTGGTTATGAAATCGGCCCGCGCGTTGGAATCTGCATGGGCCCGGAGCATATCGGTCAAGGCTGGCATTCCGGCGCAACCGTTGGCGTGTTTTCGGCCGCAGCGGGTGCCGCGCGCGCCCTGGGACTCGATCCGGGGCGCACGGTTCATTCGCTCGGCATCGCGGGCACCCAGTCCGCGGGACTTATGGCAGCGCAGTATGGGGCCATGGTCAAGCGCATGCATGCGGGGCGTTCCGCGCAAAGCGGTCTGTACGGCGCAGTGCTGGCCGAGCAGGGCTTTACCGGTATCGCCAATGTGTTCGAAAGCGGGTATGGCGGTTTCTGCACGACCTTCTCGCGATCGGATGATCGCTTCAGGCTGGACGAGCTGACGGCCGGCCTGGGGAGCATGTGGCAGACCATGGGGATCGCCCTGAAGTTCTACTCGTGCGTGGGCAGCAATCACAGCACGCTGGATGCGATAAGGAATATTCAGCAGCGGCGCCGTTTCGGTCCCGGGGATATCGAAAAAATCGTCGTCCATGGATCGCAGGTTACGATGGATCATGTGGGCTGGAAATACGAGCCACAGGGCCTTACCTCCGCGCAGCTCAATCTGCCGTATTGTGTCGCCACACTGCTTCTGGAAGGAGATTGTTTCGTCGACCAGTTCACAGAAGACAAAGTCGCGGATCCGGAACGGATGCGATGGGCGGAAAAAGTCGAGGTCCGGCATGATGCCGGAATCACTGCGAAGGGATCGAAGTACCGTCACATGGTACGGGTGGAAGCCCATTTCAGGGATGGCACCCGCGAGGAAGAAACCGTGGAAGCCGGTCGTGGCAACGAGCACAACTTCGCCAGCGAGCAGGATATCATCGAGAAATTCGAGAAACTCGTGCGCCATGTCCTGCCGGCCGGTCAGACTGAACAGCTCCGTGACTGGGTGCTGAACCTGGAGAAGCAGGACGATGCCAGGGAGCTGGCACAACTGCTTGCGCAGAAATGAGTTCCGGTATCGGTAGACTGATCATTCGCTTTGTTCGACAGGGAGCAGGTGGTGATGACATTCTCTGAAATGTTCGGCCGGTTTGCGGCGGATTTGACGTATGAATCCATTCCCAGGGCCGTGCGCCAGCGCGCGGTCAGCTGCTTCATCGATACCTTGGGGTGCGCGGTATATGGTTCCCGCTTTCCATGGAGCGCCGCTACAGCCAGCTATGCCAGCCTGTACGGCGGGTCCGGGCAATGCACAGTGTTTGGCCGGGAGTTGCGGCGTACCAGCGCGCCCCTCGCCGCTTTCGCAAACGGCGCCGCGATCCACGCGTTCGAGCAGGACAGCCTGCGTTATCCTGGCGCCGGGGTTCATCCTGGCGTAGCGCTGGTGCCGCCCATCGTGGCCGCCTGTGAAGAGACGGGCGCTGACGGCGTCAGGGCCATTACCGCATTCGTCGCTGCGTGCGAGGTGCTGTTCCGTATTGGCGCCGCTACCTGCCATAGCAGTGAAAGGCTGGGGTTTCATGCTCCGGGCCTGACCGGCCCGCTTGGTGCTGCGATCGCTGCTGGTATGGTCCATGGACTGAATGCACAACAGCTTTCCGACGCGTTGGGAATCGCCGCTTCCATGTCCGCGGGCCTGCTGGCATTCACGAAATCACGGCGGGGCGCGATGGTTAAACGCCTGCACATGGGCCGTGCGGCGGAAGCCGGCATTGTGGCAGCGAGGCTGGCCGCCGCTGGCTACGAAGGGCCTGAAACCATACTGGAAGGCCAGTTTGGATTCCTGGAGGTCTATTGCGAACGAAGCGACAAGGAAATACTGGATGCTGGCCTCAGGCGTGAATGGGAAAGCCTGAAAATCTGCATGAAGCGCTATCCGTGCCACGTGACGGTGCAAGCTGCAATCCAGGCCCTGCGCCGGCTGATGGCGCAACACGGGTTCGGCGCAGAAGATGTGGCGGGGCTTACTGTAACCTGTCACGAGAAAGTCCTGAGCCATCATGATATACGGCAGCCGGGTGACATCATGTCGGCGCAATACAGCTTTCCGTTCAGCATTGCCCTGGCCATGCATCGCGATCCCGATGATCCTGACTCCTTCGATGAGTCCGCCCTGCGCGATGTCGCGATACAGCAGACCTGCGATGCCATCGAACTAAAGAGGGGTGAAGGCCTGCGATCGGCCTGGAGCTCAAGGCTGACTGTATCGACGCACGACGGACGGGAATTCGAGGCTGAGGCCGACCACTTCACCGGTATGCCTTCCCGGCTGTTTTCAGAAACCGAAGAACGTGCCCGTTTCCTGCGGCGGACGGAGGGAAGTCTTGGTTTTTCAAATGCCATGGCATGGTATGACAGGCTTGCCGATCTGGAAGGTCAGGCAGAGTTCCCTGTCGGCCTTGCATAAAGGCCGGTACAGGTATCGATGATTCGCCCGGCATGGATCGCTGCCGGCGTACCGGCGGGGTGGCTCCGTATCCGGCATACAAAGCCTGGGTGAGCACCATGACGGAACGGATGGAGGCCGTGAGCATGAACCAGACGGAAGCCGGGCAGCCTCCTTCTCTGTATGCCATTTTTATGGCCTTCGCGCTGATCGCCCTTGTCAGTGTGGGCGGAGGGCTGAGCGGCTGGATGATGCGGGATCTCGTTACCCGGCGCCAGTGGGTTACCAGCGATGAATTCCTGGGCGGCCTGGCGCTTGCCCAGGCCTTTCCCGGGATCAATGCTGTCAATCTGGCAATCTGGACGGGCTACCAGCTCCGTGGTGGCCGGGGAGCGGCCGTGGCGACGCTGGGAATGCTGGTTCCGTCGATCGCTGCCGCGATTGCTATCGTGTCGGTATTCTCGGAGCTCAACCATATACCCGGCGTGCATTATGCGCTGGCGGGTCTTTCAGCGGCTGCAATCGGCCTTTCCCTGGAGATGGGGATCTTCGCCGCCAGGCAATCCATGACGGGGTTGCTGCCAGTATTGATAACCGTTGCTACCTTCCTCAGTATATTCGTCTTTGGGGCCTCCCTGGCATGGGTGATTGCGGTTGCTACGCCATGCTCCATTGCGGCCGCCTGGTGGCACATGAAAAAAGCAGGAAGGGCCGAATCCGATGATCATTCTGCTACTTGACCTGATAAGCGTCTTTGCTCCACTTTCATTGCTGACCATCGGAGGCGGTCAAAGCATTATTCCCGCCATTCATTCGCAGGCGGTCGATGTTCATCAATGGATGTCCAATGCCGAATTCATTGAATTGTTTGCGCTGTCCCGTTTGACACCCGGCCCCAAGACGCTGCTTGTCACGATGATTGGCTGGCATGTCGGGGGATTCGCAGCTGCGATTACTGCTTCCATCGCGATTTTTCTTCCGTCCTCCGTGCTCATGTACTATCTCGTCAGGTTGTGGGCGCGCCATAAGGGAAGCGTACTGATCAGGGCGATCAGCCAGGGACTGGCGCCTGTCGCCGCAGGCATGGTGCTGGCTGGAACGGGAACAATACTCAGGGCGGCCGAAGGAGGGGCGTGGGCATGGGCAGTCGCTATAATGACGACGGCCTGCTTGCTGTACACACGCATCAGCCCGCTCCTTCTTCTCGCTTTGGGCGGCGTGGTGTTTATCGTGGCAAGGCCCTGAAAGGTTTTTCGGGCCATATAAGAGAAGAGTCGATGATATGAGAACTTTATGACCGGGAAGGTTGACAACCCTAATCAGCTACTTGGCGACCTTGCTTACGAATCTGTCCGGAAAGCGATACTCAGCAATGAGTTAGGTCCCGGGGAGCGTGTATCAGAATACAAGGTGGCGAAGTGGCTGAACATCAGCCGCACTCCAGCGCGGGAAGGGTTGCGCCGCCTTGAAAGCGATGGCTTGCTGCAATACCACCCTCGCCGGGGCCTGGTGGTTGCAACCATCAACGATAAGGCTTTCGAGGAACTGTACGCTGTCCGCGAACTGCTGGAGGGTGCAGCCGCCGCCATGGCGGCCAGGAATGCAAAGGAATCCGAACTATCTGAGCTCAAGCATCTGGTAGAACTTGAAGCGCGCATGCTGGACGATCCGGCGCGGATGTATACGAATAACCGGAGTTTTCACGGCGCTATTTATGAAGCTGCGCACAACCAGTTCCTGCGGAAGTTCCTTTTCCTGATGGCCGATATCGTTTCGGCCTATCGCGGCGTGTCGACATTGCATGACGAGACGCGACGGAAAGAAGTCGTTGTCGAGCACAGAAAGCTGTATGACGCCATCGCGGCGCGCGACGAGGATCTGGCGAAGAGTATCGCAGTGCAACACGTCAGGAATGCATTCCGCGCGCGCGTCAAAGTGCGGCGGGATGCCGAAAAACAGGACAGGAAGCAGGCCTGAGCCAGACTGGTTCAGTCATGGCGGGGCTCGGGCGGCCGCCTGCAGTCCGTAAAAAATTTATTGAATTCTCCAGCTATTATTGTTGCGCTAAATGGTATACCGTAGTATTCTACTTGCCGATTCAGCTGCTTGACTGCATTTGCAGCGGTGGGGTACGCAGTGACGCAGCACATATCTCAACTGATTGAACGGAGCATTAGCCGTGGGACTGCGGACTGAATACGATGTATTGGTAGTTGGAAAAGGGAATGCCGCCTTGTGTGCAGCTATCGCTGCTGCGGAGCGCGGAATCCGTGTCGGTATGCTTGAGGCCGCATCAGAAGAAGAAGCGGGCGGCAATAGCCGCTTTGCCGGTGGAGTGATGCGCTTTGCATACGAATCTGTGGAAGACCTGAAGAAAGTCACGGATCTCACGGATGAAGAGATAGCCACCAGCGATTATTTCACTAACACGACCGACGAATACTTCGATGATCTGTTCAGGCTGACCAGCTTCCGCACTGACCCGGCCCTGTCCGAAATACTTGTCACCCGCAGCCTGGACATCATGATCTGGCTTCGTTCCAAGGGCGTGAAGTTCGTTCCCAATTACGGACGCCAGTCTTCCCTTATCGATGGGCGGCGGAAATTCTTTGGCCGGCTGCCTATTGAGGTATCGGGAGGCGGAGCCGGTCTGGTTGAATTTCTGGATCGGGCGGCATTGCAGGCAGATGTCGAAATCAGCTACCGGACTCGTGCCAAATCGCTGATCATGGAAGAGGGGCGGGTCGTGGGCGTCCGGGCATCGCGGGACGGCAAGGAGGTCGATTTCCATGCCAGGTCGGTCGTGCTGGCCAGCGGGGGCTTCGAGGCCAATCCCGAAATGCGGACTCGTTATCTGGGCACAGGGTGGGATCTGGCCAAAGTCAGGGGAACCCGTTTCAATCAGGGCGACGGCCTGAAAATGGCTCTTGATATCGGTGCGGCGCCTTATGGCAACTGGTCGGGCTGCCATGCCACGGGCTGGGACCAGAATGCACCAGAGTTCGGAGACGTCAGCGTCGGCGACCAGTTCCAGAAGCACAGCTATATCTTTGGATTGCTGATCAATGCCCATGGCAAGCGGTTTGTCGACGAAGGGTATGATTTCCACTCTTTCACTTACGCGAAGTACGGCGGGGAAGTCCTCAAGCAGCCCGGGCAGTTTGCATGGCAGGTATTCGACTCGAAGATCAATCATTTGCTCAGGTCAGAGTATCGCGTCAAGATGATTACCAAGGTGACCGCCGACAGCCTGGAGGAATTGGCGACCAGGCTTGATGGCGTGGATCCCCAGACCTTTCTCGAGACCGTGCGAGCCTACAACGAATCCGTGAGGACGGACGTCGAATTCAATCCCACGATAAAGGACGGCCTCTGCACCAGTGGCATAGAGCCGCCCAAATCCAACTGGGCCCAGCGGCTGGATACCCCGCCTTTCCATGCATACGCTACGACTTGCGGCATAACGTTTACTTTCGGCGGTCTGCGCATCGAACCCGAAAACGGCCAGGTGCTCGATGTCCACCTCAACCGGATACCGGGCCTGTTCTGCGCCGGAGAAATGGTCGGAGGACTGTTCTACTTCAATTACCCCAGTGGAACAGGACTGGTTTCCGGCGCAATCTTCGGCAGGATCGCTGGCCATGGGGCTGCCGCAGCGGCCATCCAGGAATAGTTCTTTACTTTTCAAGGAGCGCTTATGGAGCCGTCCCGCTATGGTCCTTTTCCTTATGTTCCCATTAACCGTCGCCCCAGGCTTGTATGGCCGGATAATGCAAGGGTGGCCGTCTGGATCATTCCGAACATCGAATTCTTTCCTTTGAACGAGGGACTGGCCGGACATCCCTTCGAAAGCAAAGGGCCCGCACCGACGGTCCGCCCATGGGCGCAGCGCGATTACGGGAACCGCGTGGGAATCTGGCGAATCATGGATGTGCTTGAGAGGCGGGGAATAAGGGCTTCGGCAACTGTCAATTCCGATATCTGCATTCATCATCCGGAAATTCTCGAGGCTGCCGTAGAGCTTGATTGGGAGCTGCTCGGACACAATGAAACCAATACGCGGCGGCTCACGGGGCTTTCCCGCGACGAAGAGGTGCAGACGACAGGAAACTGTGTCAGGCTTCTGTCCCGGTTTCAGCGTCCCGTTGGCTGGCTCGGCGCAGCGCTGGCAGAAACATGGAACACGCTTGATATTCTGCTTGATCAGCAGTTCGAATATGTGGCGGACTGGGTGAATGATGATCAGCCCTATCTCATGAATGCAGGCTCGCGATCGATCGTTTCAGTTCCATATTCCTATGAAGTCAATGACTCTCCGTTCTTTCACTACAAGAACGGCTCGGTGGAGGAATTCGAGAAGCTGGCGAAGCGGCAGTTCGATGTGCTTTACGAGGAAGGCGCTGAATCGGGGCGCGTCATGGCGATCTGCCTGCATCCCTTCATTATCGGGGTACCGCACCGGATAAAAGCACTGGATTCGATCCTGGCATACATCCAGTCTTTCGATGATGTCTGGTTCGCCACCGGTGCCGAAATAGCGCGTCATTACAGGCAGTCTGTCGCCACGGAGTAAATAACGCCATGTTCGATTGGTCCGGATGGGAAGAGAGCGTCTCGTTTGCGGCGTCGTTGATGGAAGAGTTGCGCGTCGCTACGACGATCGATTCACGAATCTGCAGACCCTCGTATGGAGAAGGCGAACAGACGGCGCATGACCTGTTTGTCAGGTACGGGAAGGCTCTGGGGCTCGAGACGCGTGTCGATCCTGTCGGGAATCTGCATTTGACATTAGCGGGCGCTGACCGCAAGGCCAGGCGCTGGCTGACCGGCTCGCACCTGGATGCCGTGCCTGACGGTGGGAATTTCGATGGTGCCGTCGGTGTGGTTGCGGGTATGACGGTGGCGCATGCGCTCCGGCAGGCGAACATCATGCTGCCCGCCGATTTCACGGTGATCGCGTTTCGCGCGGAAGAAGGAAGCAGCTGGTTCCGGGGCGAGCACAAGAGCCATTTCGGCAGCCGCGCATTGCTCGGACAGCTGTCCCGCAAGGAAATGAACGATGCAGTGTCCATTGTCAATGGCAAGACCCTGTGGCAGTTGATCAGGGACGCCGGGTTCAATCCCGATGTCATTGATGCGGGACGTTCCTGCCTGGACGCAAAGTCGGTACAGGGGTTTCTGGAGGTCCACATCGAGCAGGGGCCTATTTTGGTATACCGCGGGGCACCTATTGGTATCGTAAGCGGGATACGGGGCACGCTGAGGGCACGTGATTGCCGCAGCACCGGCGCCTATGCCCATTCCGGCGCCGTTCCCTGCGAGTATCGGCGGGATGCACTCTTCGCTGCCGTCGAACTCGCCGGGCGGCTGGAGTCGAAGTGGCACAAATGGCTGGAGGAGGGGCGGGACGTGGTCTGCACGATGGGGCGTTTTTTCACCGATCCGTCGCGTCACAGCCTTACCAAGGTACCCGGCGAAGTGCAGTTCACCATAGACATACGTTCTCAGGAGGAGTCGCTATTGCGGGAGGCCCGCGATTATCTCCTGGAGACGGCTTCCGTTATCAGCGGCGAGCGCGGCGTTGATCTGGATCTGGGTTCGCTGGATATGGTCGCGCCATCGTTGATGTCCCGGGAGCTGCAGGAAAAGCTCGCCGCGCATGCCGATGCCCTGGGGATTCCAGCTGTTCCGATAGCGAGCGGAGCCGGACATGACACGTCCAGCTTTATCGCTGCCGGAATTCCTTCCGCCATGATCTTCGTGCGTAACGAGCATGGCAGCCACAACCCGGATGAGCACATGGAAATGAAGGATTTTTCGCAGGCTGCGCGGATTCTGGCCGGTTTCATTCTCGATCAGAAACCGGATTGAGGATCCGCAGCGCCACGAGAGGCATGGCATGGCTTCAAGAACCAAGAGAGAGGCAATATGTATGAATACTTATCGAGTTCCGGCTCGCGCCAATGAGCCGTCTCCGGCTGCTATCACGCGGCAGCTGGCCAGCGCCGCGGCGGCGCTGCGTTTTGACGATTTGCCCGCGGAGGCGGTAGAGATCGTCAAACAATGCGTGCTCGATACGATGGGTGTCGCCATGGCAGGCCATGCCAATGAGGCCACGCGATCGGTGTACCAGTTGTGCGTCGATGAAGGCGCCGCTGCCGCGGCGGGCTTCCTGTGCCTGGGGGCCAAAGGGTCGGTCAGGCAGGCGGCGCTGGTCAATGGAACCGCAGCCCATGCACTGGATTTCGACGATTGCTGCCTGACTATGCCGGGGCATGTATCCGCTGTGGTGCTGCCCGCCGTTCTGGCCCTGGGGGAGCACCACGCAGCGTCCGGCAAGGAGCTCATTACGGCTTTTGCAGCGGGCTTCGAGGCCGGATGCAGCCTGGGAGCCACGATTTCCCCTGGCCATTACGATCTGGGTTTTCATGCGACGGGCACGAATGGTACGGTGGCAGCCGCCGCGGGAGCAGCGCGGCTGCTTGAGCTTCCGGAAGACCAGACCGCAGATGCGCTCAGCATCGCCGCTACCACTGCGGCGGGGCTCAAGGGCCTTTTTGGGACTCCATGCAAGCCGTTCCACGCTGGAAAAGCGGCGGAAAATGGTGTTCAGGCCGCGCTGTTGGCAAAGAAGGGCTTCGTGACACGCAGGGATGCCATCGAATGCCGCCAGGGTTACGCCATGGCGCATTCGCCGGATTTCAATCCCGGACGAGTGGCTGACAGACCGCAGCGGGGCGGCATGCATTTATTCAATAACCTGTTCAAATACCATGCCGCCTGTTATGGAACGCATGGCGCCATTGAGTGCGCGCTCGATCTCCGAAGCCGGCTGGGCGAACATACCGCCGATATCGAACGTCTGGTTCTTGAGGTCGCGCAGGAAAATGACAAGACGTGCAATATCGCTGCGCCCGCGAATGCCTCCGAGGCGCGTTTCAGCCTGCGCCACACCGTTGCGATGGCCCTGTGCGGACATGATACCGGAATGGCGGACCAGTATGGCGAAACATCACTGGGCGATGCGGAGGTTGTGCGTGTACGCAGGCGTATCGATGTGCGGTTTTTCCCCGCCCGGAATATCGCCCACAGCCGGTTGACGGTAACGCTGCGGGATGGCTCCACGCTGAGTGCCGAGATAGACGCCGGAATGCCGAACGAGGACCTGGCTTGCCAGCGTCAACGCCTGCAGAAGAAGTTCCTCCGCCTGACTGCGCCCATTATTGGTGATGAAGCGGCCCTTGCGCTCGTCGTAGCCATAGAACAGCTGGAAAGTCTGCAGGCCGTGGGTGAGCTGGTCGCGATGTCCATGCCGATGCCTGCATCGCCCGCGCCGGTGACCGGCCAGTAACGAGAGTGGGAGCTGACTCGGTATAGAGACGAAAGAAATCAACACCAAAACAGATTGCTCATGTGCGACGGCGGGATTCGCACATTCAGCGAGGCCGGAGTGTTCAGGCTTCCGGTAACCATATCCCTGGATCTGCGTTTACGTTTATTGATACATCAAGGAGGAAGTATGTCGAGCATAATTATAAAGAACAGTGTCGTGAAGTACGGTGTCCGCCGGCTGGCCGGCACATTTGCAGCGGCTGCGCTGGCATTCGGCTTTACCGCCGGAAGTGCCGTCCACGCGCAGGATAATTATCCGTCCAGGCCGATTCGCATGATTGTCGGATTCGCACCGGGCGGTGGAACGGACATCATAGCCCGCCTCGTGTCCAAGGGCCTTTCAGAGGAGCTCAAGGCCAATGTTGTGGTGGAGAACCGAAGCGGCGCAGGCGGTATCGTGGCAACGGAAATGGTGGCGCGGGCCCAGCCTGACGGGTATACGCTGATCACAGCGGGCACAGGGACCCACGCCATCAATCCGGCGCTGTATTCCGACCTGCCTTATGACCCCCTCAAGGATTTCGAGCCGGTCAGCCTGGTGTCCATTTCGCCCTACCTCATGCTGGTCAGCAATGACCTGCCCGTCAAGAATGTTCAGGAATTTATCAAGCTGGCCAAATCCAGGCCGGGCGAGATCGTGATGGCATCTTCGGGCAGTGGCGGGATGCCCCATCTGGCCGGCGAGCTGTTTCAGCTGTTGACGAATACGAAGCTGCTGCATGTCCCTTACAAGGGAACCGGTGAAGTGTTCACCGATCTTGCGGCGGGACGCACGCACATGGCATTTTCCGATATTGCCGCGGCATATCCTCATATACAGTCGGGCAAGGTGCGGGTGCTGGCAATTACGTCTCGTGAAAGGTCACAGATCTATCCGGACGTTCCTACGCTCATCGAGGAGGGCGTGGAGGGATATGAGGCGATAGGCTGGTTCGGCGTTTTCGCGCCGGCTGGCACACCCAGGCCAATCATTGAGAAACTGAGCAGATCCATCAAGCAGTTTATCGATCGGCCCGAGATCCTGGAGCGGCTGAGAACCCTGGGTGCAGAGCCCAGGGCTTCTACTCCCGATGAGTTTCTGGTTCAGCTCAAGGCCGATCTCGCACGGTGGGGCGATATAGTGAAACGGTCTGGCGCGGCGATTCGCTGAGCCGGCTTTCCCGGGACTGTTCTGGAAGGAGTTTTCATTCGTGAGCTTACAGAAAGGATTGGGCCGCGAGCCCGATATCCGCGCTGTCGTTGCCGACGGCATCGGCAGGCTGACCCGATGGGCAGTAGAAGCCATGCGGCAACCTCTGCCTGAAGAAGTGCTGTCCAGGGCCGCGCTCGTGCTGGTTGACGATGTTGCAGCGATAAGCGCCGCCCATTCCGTACCGGAGGTGGCGGCGTTGTACGCCAGTATCAAGGCGCGGGACCATGTGGGTGACGCAACAATTTTCCGGCCTGGTGCACCGGGAGCCTCCCGGCAGGATGCCGCTCTGATCAATGGCATTGCTGGCTGCTGGCTGGAGCTCGATGAGGGATTCCGGGGAGCGCCTTGCCATGCAGGGCTGTACGTGATTCCTGCCTTGCTGGCCGAAGTGGAAACGCGTTCGATGACACTGGAGCACGTGCTCGCCATATTGGCTGTGGCCTATGAGGTGACATCCAGAATGGCGGAAACATGGAAGTTTCCGGCCATGAGCGTGCATCCCCATGCCGCGTTTGCCAACCTGGGTGCGAGCTGTGGGGTGGCGCTGGTGCGGGGCCTGCCGGCTGAAAAGCTGGCTGCAGCATTGAGCATCGCCGGCGGCATGGTTCCCGCGGGTACCTATCAGGCCGCCGTCGAGGGGGCGCTGGTGCGCAATCTTTGGGTAGGCATGTCATCGTGCATAGGCATGCAGGCGGTCGATCTGGCCGAAGCCGGCCTGGATGGCTATGAAGACGGGCCGCATCCGGCCTTCACCAGGCTGCTGAACGCCGGCGTGTTCGAGGAAAAACTGACGGAGGGCCTCGGCACGCGATGGGCGATCCAGGGCGGCTATCACAAGCTGCACAGTTGCTGCCATTCAACGCATGCCGCCGCTGAGGCGGCGCTGGAAGCGGCCGGCAGGCTGCGGGCAGCCGGCGGGCTGCGGCAGGTCAAGACAATCGAATTATTTACTCACCGTCCAGGCATGAGCAACCGTGCGCCCAGGAATACGCTGGCAGCGCGGTTTTCGTTCGAGCATGTGGTCGCCGCAGCGCTGAGCATGGGAAACACTGGTCCCTGGGCGTTTTCGGAAGAGGCGATAGGTGATCCGGATGTGGCCTTCCTCAGGAACCGTGTACGCCTGCTTCCGTATGAACCGCTGCCGGCATGGCCCAATGACCGGCCGGCGAGACTCGTAATCACGATGGATGATGGCCAGCAACTGTGCACGGAATGCATGAGCGCGCCGGGTGGACCGGACCAGCCTGTCTCCACGGAGATGCTGTTGCAGAAAGTCGCCGATCTCACGGTAGCCGATTTTCCGTTATTTCCATACCATGCGCGCTCGATTGTCGAGGGAGACGGCGGGATGAGGAGGAAAACATGGCAGGAAATCATTACGAAAATGCTGTCCAGGTCATGAGGACTGACAACGGCCGGGCAAGTGCGGCCATACCCTCCCGTTCACTGAACCGGCTGAGTGCCAGGGAACTGATCCGGCTGCTGGAGCTCGGCGAAATTTCCAGCATCGACATCCTGAGAGACTGCCTGGCAAGGATCGAGGAGCGGGAGAAAACGGTTCAGGCATGGGCCCATCTCGAGCCGGATGCTGCTTATGCCGAGGCCGCCCGGATAGCTGGACGACCGGACCGCGGGGTGTTGCGCGGCATACCGCTGGGAGTCAAGGACGTCATAGATACGGCGGACATGCCGACTGCCTACGGGTCGCCGATTTACGAGGGTCATCGCCCCGCTGCCGATGCCGCAGTTGTTGCTGCGGTAAGGGCGGCAGGGGGCATCGTGCTGGGTAAAACGGTGACCGCTGAGTTCGCTCACCGGTACCCTGGCCCCACCACGCATCCCCTGGATCCATCCAGAACGCCGGGTGGCTCATCGAGTGGTTCTGCGGCCTGTGTTGCTGACTTCATGGTTCCGCTTGCCTTGGGCACCCAAACGACCGCCTCTACCGTCCGTCCCGCCAGTTATTGCGGGGTTGTGGGATATCGCCCGAGCTATGGCCTTGTCAGCTGCTGGGGCATCAAGCCGAGTGCGGGCTCTTTCGACACGGTCGGCGTTTTTGCCCGGGACATACCGGATTGCACGCTACTTCGGGATATATTGCTTGGAATCGAGCCGCGACCCGTACAGTTGTCCGACAACGCCCCGCGTATCGGGTTTTGCCGGACCATACTCTGGCCCATGGTCGAGCCTGCCGCAGCAGCCCGGATCGAAGCCGCGGTCTCCAGGCTTGCGGCCGGAGGTGCGCCGGTGATCGACGTCGATCTGCCGTCGGTGTTCGAACCCGTCGCGTCCGCGCACAGGGTGATCTCGAGCTACGAACTGGCCCGTAACCTGGTCGCGGAACGTCTTTTTCATGCGGACCAGCTGAGTCCCCTCCTGAAAGAGGGGAAAATGGCCGAAGGCCTGCGTTATGGCATGCCGGACTATTTTGCAGCGGTAAAACAGCTGGAAGCAGCCCGCATGGCGGTCGACGGTGTGTTTGCGTCGTTCGATATCCTCATCACTCCAGGTACGACCGGCATCGCTCCGGTCGGCACCGCTTCGACTGGCACGTCCGATTTTGGCGCCATCTGGACGGCGCTGCATCTTCCTTCAATGTCGGTTCCGTTGCCTGACCGGCTGGAGGGCATGCCTCTGGGTGTGCAGCTGGTCACACCCCGGGGCGAGGATATCAAACTTGGCGACATGGCTTTGTGGATTGCAAATAAATGGCGTTGACGCCCGCAATTCCGGAATCGCTGCGGCTGCCGGGCCAGTCCGAACATTACATGACGGGCTCCGATGCCTGGCCATCCTGAAACTGAATCGTCCAAAACACGGGAGGCAAACCATTTTCCTGTTGAACATGTCCGCTGCGTCTGTGAATGTCTGAAATAACCCGGGCATCCGCTTCGGTTGCAGCTTCCGTACCTTTGATCTTCCACGAAAGGAGAGTCCTATGCGCCCCGCAAGCCGTTTCCTCGCCGTACTTGCCTTAGGCATGATTACCAGCGCCCACGCCGCTGACAACGCCAGGGCCAAAATGACCGATTCTTATCCGAGCCGCCCAATCACGCTGGTCGTCCCTTTTGCGCCGGGAGGCGGCACCGATATCGTGGCGCGAGCCATCTCCGAGAAGCTGGGCCAGGCAACCGGACAGGCCGTGGTGGTGGACAACCGTCCCGGCGCGGGAGGAACGATCGGCTCGGCAAGCGGAGCAAGGGCTGCTGCCGATGGCTATACCCTTACTTTCGCCACCGCAAGCACGCATGGTGTCGCGCCTGGCCTCTACGCGGACCTTCCCTATGATGCAGTCGAGGACTTTGTGCCGATTGCCCTGCTGGTCACAACGCCTTTCGTTCTGGCCGTCAAGAATTCCATGCCTGTCGATTCGGTGAGTGAACTCATTGAACTGGCCAGGAAGAGTCCGGGGAAGCTGAATTATGGCTCCGCGGGGGTAGGCAGCTCGAACCAGCTCACTGTCGAGCTTTTCAAGATGATGGCCAAGGTGGATATCGTCCATATTCCTTACAAAGGGAGCGGACCGGCGCTGGTCGATCTTGCCGCCGGGCGGATCGATCTGGTCATTAACGATATGTCTTCCCTGTTGTCCTACATAACCAGCGGCCGCGTCAAGGCTCTGGCTGTGACGAGCAGGGAACGCAGCCCAACGCTTCCGGACCTGCCCACCATAGACGAGGAGGGCCTGCCGGGTTATGAAGCGCTCGCCTGGTATGGCGTGCTGGCGCCTCGCGGCACGCCTGCACCTATCGTCGAGAAGCTCAACAGGCTGCTCAATGGAATCACTCAGACACCGGAAATGCGGGAGCGGTTCCAGGCCATGGGATTCGACGTAGTCAACTGGAAACCCGAAGAGTTTCGCGGCTTCATGATCTCGCAAATCCAGAAATGGGCGAAAGTCATCGAAGAGTCGGGTGCCAAGGCGGAGTAGCGGCGATTGTATTCCGACCGTGCGCCGGTCATCGCCCGGCGGCGCTTCTAATTCTATGGAGAGACCTGAAAAATGCTGCCCACCCACGACAGATATGATTATGTAAGAATCGGCGCCCGTCCCGATTATTGCTGGCCGGGCGGTAAAAGACTTGCTTTCTATGTATGCACGAACATTGAATATTTTGCATTCTGTGCCGGAGACGGCGCACTCGATAATGCCGTCATCAACGCGAAGCAGTCGCATCGCAATTTCGCCTGGCGTGACTACGGGCTGAGGATAGGCATATGGCGGCTGTTCGACATGCTGGATGAATTGGGCCTGCCGGCTGCACACAATACGAACAGCCTGATCTATCGGTATCGTCCGGATATCATTGAGCGGATTCATCAGCGTCAGGATGAGGTCATTGCGCATGGCAGGACGAACTCCGAGCATCAGGACTCAATGTGGGAGGACGATGAGGCGCGCATGATCCACGAGGTCACGCAGACCATAGCACGGGCCCAGGGAAAACCGCCCGGCGGATGGATGGGGCCGGGCCTTGCAGAAACCGCCGTTACCCCCGATTTGCTGAAAGAGGCAGGGTATCGGTTCATCATGGACTGGCCCTGCGATGACCAGCCGTTCTGGATGAATACCCGATCAGGCCGACTGCTGTCGGTTCCCTACTCCATCGAGCTGAATGACGGCCCTGCGCTGGCACGGCGTCAGCACAGTCCGCGCGAATTCGCGGACATGATTGTGGATCAGTTCGACGAAATGGTCGAGCAGTGCGTGGGAGCGCCCCTGGTGTGTTCGATCGCGCTGCATCCGTTTCTGGTCGGGCAGCCGTTCCGCATACGGCCATTGCGCGATGCGCTTAAACATTGCATTGGGCATCGGTACAGGGACCGCGTCTGGTGGACGCGCCCGGGAGAAATAGCAGATTATTGTTATTCACTGCCGGAGGGGGTGCTGGTCTAGCGCCTGTCATGATTAAGATACCTCGCGCTGCCGGGTATCGGAAGGCAGAACAGGCGCGGGGAAGGGGCCGGTGCATGGCACAGGGAAGTACAGAGCGGAAGAGGCACAATGATGACGACGATCGCCGAAATTCTCGCAGCACGTATTGCGCAAAGCCGCTACGAACAGATATCGGACGCTGCGCTGCTTCAGGCGAATGCGGGGCTTCTTGACACTTTGGGCGTCGGGATCGCCGGTTCCCGCGAACCGGCCGCCGTCATTGCCGGCAAGGCACTGTCGAATTATGCCGGGTCCGCCACAGTCTGGGGGTGTGACCAGCGTTTGCCGCCGCTGGAGGCTGCCTTTGTGAATGGCGTCGCAGCCAATGTGCTGGATTTCGACGACTGCACCGACAATCTGGGAGGGCATCCCTCTTCGCCGGTACTTCCTGCCGTGCTTGCGCTGGCTCAGGAACGCGGAGCCAGCGGCCGTCAGATGCTGCTGGCATACGTTGTCGGCTTCGAAGTGGAAACGCAGTTGGGAAGGGGTGTGAACTTCCATCACTACGAGAAAGGCTGGCATGCGACTTCCACCCTGGGGGTATTCGCCGCGGGAGCCGCCTGTGCAAAGCTGCTCGATCTGGACGCTGCGCGCATTGCTCATACACTTTCCCTTTGCGCGTCGCTGTCCAGCGGTATCAAGGCCAATCTGGGCGCAATGGCCAAGCCCATGCATATCGGGCAAAGCTCCCGTAACGGCCTGCTCGCCGCGCTCCTGGCTGCTGATGGGTTCTCGGGCCAGCCTGATGCTTTCGAGCATCCCCACGGCTTCCTCGACGTCTACAACGGGCCGGGCCAGTACGACATCGCCCGTATCGTTGAGAAATGGGGCACGCCCTGGGATATCGAATTTCCCGGTATTGCCATCAAGCAGTATCCCTGCTGTCTCAGCACACAGTCTGCTGTCGACCTGGCCCTGCAATTGGCAGACCGGCATGGAATCGATGCCTCGCGGATTCGTTCAGTGGAAGCGCGTATTTCCGCGCGCCGTCTGGCACATACCGACAGGCCGGGGCCGAAAAGCGCCCTGGAAGCGAAGCTGAGCATCCAGTATGTGCTGGCACGAGCCCTCCTGGACGGCGGCGTCCGTCTCGAGCATTTTTCGGAAGAAATCTGGCGGGAAGGCAGGATCGCTGAATTCATGACGCGTATTGACGTGGCGGCCTTGCCGGAGGAAGCCGTGCAGTCGGACATGGGTGCGCATCTGACGCTTAAACTCGAGGATGGAGATACGGTATCCGGCCGCATCGAGCGTCCCGTCGGGCATACGCCTGGTGTTCTTCTGGATGCCGAAAGGCTGAAACAGAAGTTTCATCATTGTGTGGACAGCGTTCTGGGCGAGAGGCAGGCGGAGCGTCTGTTCAATGCCGTTCACGCCATTGATACCGCGACAGATCTGAACGTGATTGCTTCGCTGCTCTCTCGTCGGGCGCCATAGGTGCCAGGATCTGAAACCATGCTGTGACCAAAGGTCAATCGGCAGTTCGCTACAGAGCTGCGTGGCTGCCTTTTTTCACTTGCTCGAACAACAGATCGACGTAAGCGCTTGCAGCCGCCGACAATTCGCGATTGACGCAGGTGATGACGCCGATTGTGCGCGCGGGCTGGGGGTCTCTCATGCGCAGGGGCGTCACGTCTTTCATGTTCATTTCAGACATCACCAGCCGCGGCAGGAACGTGACCCCGAGCCCGGCGCGTATCATCCCCAGGGCGGTGACCATGTTGGCGACTTCATAGGCGGGCTCTATCCGTATGCCCCAGCCTGCAAAGCTGCTTTCGACGATGAATCGTACGTTGGACTGGCGTGGCAGCAGGATCAGCGGCTCCGACGCAAGGTTTTTCCAGCTTATCTGTTTCCTGCGGGCCAGCGGATGGCTGGAGGGCACAACGGCCATGACTTCGTCATGCAGCAGTTCGCGAAACACGAGTTCCGGCTGGTTCGAGTCCAGCGTTCCGATGCCGAAGTCGACCTCGCGGGACAAGACCTGGCTGGTGATGTTCCAGCCCTGATTTTCGATCAGGCGCGCCGTGACGCCCGGGTAGTTCACACGAAACTGCGCGAGCGTGGTCGTGGCCAGTCCGAATGCAATGGTAGGCAGGACGGAAAACACGATATGGCCCCGCCGTCCGGCTGTAATGTCGCGTATGTAGGCCCAGGCGTTTTCGAGATCATCGAGCGGACGCTCGACCATGGTCAGGAGCTGCCGGCCAGGTTCGCTCAGGGTAATCTGGCGTGTCGTTCGCTCGAACAGGCGCACCCCAAGAGTCGCCTCCAGACCCTGGATCATCTGGGAGAATGCGGGCTGCGTCATCGCCAGCTCGTTCGCGGCGCTGGAAAACGAGCCGCGGTGCGCGGCCAGAACAAAGCCGATCAACGGCCGTAGCTTGAAATTCATGGCGATCCCTAAAGCCCGATGCCCGAGTGTTTTTCAGGGCGATTGCTGTGGCGTCGAAATCATACGATTTACTTAATAATATGGAGAAATTATCAATTGGACAACAGTATCTCGCTCTGGTCCAATCATTCTCGAATTCCTTGCAATCACAGGACCCGGGATTTTGAATGAAGAATGTTTGGATTGGGATCGATACGGGCGGAACCTTTACGGATCTGGTACTGACTGATCTGGACACGAACACCTATTGCTATCACAAACTGCCAACGACCACTGCCGATCCCGCCAAAGGTATTCTGGACGGTATTGCGCAGATAATCGAGATGGCAGGGCGGCATCCTGCCGACGTGGGGTTTCTGGTGCTTGGAACGACGCTGGCGACCAATGCCGTGCTCGAAAGGAAGACGGCTCGCACCGGAATGCTGACGACGCGCGGCTTTCGCGATGTGCTTGAACTCGCCAGGCAGCGGCGTCCCCATTACTTCAATCTGGATGTCCTCAAGCCGCCGCCACCCGTTACGCGCGATTGCCGGATCGAGGTCGATGAGCGTATCGATTTCGACGGTTCGACGGCTGTGGCGCTGTCGGAAGGCGATGTGTGCAATGCAGTTGACATACTGCGCCAAAAGGGCGTTGAAGCGATCGCGATCTGTTTCATGCATTCGTATGCCAATTCCGCGCATGAGGAAAAGGCGAAGGAGCTGGTCAGGGAGCTGATGCCCAGCGTCTATCTCTGCACCTCGTCCGATGTACTGGCCGAATTCCGTGAATACGAGCGTTTTGCCACCGCAGCGGTCAACGCGAGCCTGATGCCTGTCGTCGATCGCTACCTGGTGCGATTCGATCGCGGCGTGCAGGACCTGGACATTGCCTGCGTGCCGCGCGTCATGCAGTCCAACGGCGGGGCAGTCAGCCAGGATGCCGTGCGGCGCCTGCCCATCAATACGTTTTTCTCCGGACCGGCCGGAGGCGTCATCGGCACGGTGGGCCTGGGACATCAGCTCGGTATCACCAATCTGATCACGTTCGATATGGGTGGCACCAGCACGGATGTCTGTCTCATCAAGAACGGCGTTCCGGCCAGGAAGAACGAGCGTGACATGGGCGGATTCCCGGTGCGTACCCGCACGCTCGACATCCACACTATCGGAGCGGGCGGCGGCAGTATTGCGTGGATCGATGCAGGCGGTCTGCTCAAGGTGGGACCGCAGAGCGCAGGCGCGTATCCTGGCCCGGTCGCATACGGCCGGGGAGGCGACAGGCCCACTGTGACAGACGCCAACGTGGTGCTCGGGCGTCTCAATCCGCGCAGCCTGCTGGGCGGCCGCATGGCGATATTTCCCGAAAGGGCGCATGAGGCAATGCAGGCTGGACTGGGCGAGCGGATCGGGTCGGATGCCGTGAAAGCCGCCGCCGGCATTCTTGAAATCATCAATGTGAACATGATCGGCGCATTGCGCGTCATCTCGGTCGAGCAGGGCGAAGATCCACGCGATTTCACGTTGGTCGCCTTCGGGGGCGCGGGTCCTTTGCATGCGGCCGAAGTTGCGTTGAGCATAGGTATGCGACGCGTGCTGATTCCACCGCGGCCGGGATTGCTGAGCGCGATCGGCCAGCTGCATGCCGATGTGCGCGGCGACTTCAGCCTGACGCGCATCGCTGCCGTTGTGCCGGACAGCCTGCCGCGGATCAATGCGGGACTGGCTGACCTGCGAGGCGAGGGCGAGCAATGGCTCTCCGGCGAATCCGGGGATCCGTCCCAGGCAGTCTACGAATGGCAAGCCGATTTGCGTTATGCGGGGCAAAGCTCGGAGCTGGCGCTGCCTCTGGAGGGCGGACAGCTTGATGCGAATGCGGTACGGCGGCTGCTGGCCGGTTTCCACGAGTGGCATGAGAAGCTCTATGGCTACCGGCTGGCGGATCATCCCGTGGAGCTGGTCACGCTGCGCCTGGCAGCAACGGTCCGGCGGCCGGTGCCGCCGCCGGAGACCGTAGAGATTTCCGCCAGCGGCCTGTCCGAAGCCTTGCTCGAATCGCGGGACGTCTGGTTTGCGGATACCGGCTACATCCGTACCCCTGTATACGATCGGGTACGCCTGCCCGTGGATTGCCGTCTGCGCGGACCCGCCATCGTCGAGCAGATGGACACGACCGTGGTGGTGCCGCCCGCGGCCTGGTTGTCGAACGATAGCTATGGATCCCTGTTAATTGAACTGGAGACAGCTGCATCATGACCGAATCCGTGGATCCGATCCGCGCGGAAGTGGTAGCGCGCTTTTTATTGGCGACCGCCGAAGAAATGGGCGCGACGCTGATACGCACGGCGTTTTCCCCGAACATCAAGGAGCGGGCCGATTGTTCGTCCGCCATTTTCGATGCCGAAGGCCAGGTCATCGCGGTGGCGCAACGCGTACCCATTCATCTGGGTTCGATGGTCGGGGCGGTTGATGAGATATTGCGCCGCTACAGCCTCGACACGATTCATGACGGCGATATGTTCATCGCCAACGATCCGTATAACGGAGGGGGCTCGCATCTGCCGGATATCAATATCATCGCTCCCGTATTCATGGATGGGGAGATCGTTGCATTCGTTGCGAACATCGCGCATCACGCCGACGTGGGAGGCATGATGCCAGGCAGTGAATCAGCAGTATGCCAGTCCATCTACCAGGAAGGGCTGCGCATTCCTCCGGTCAAGGTCATGCGGTGCGGCGAAATCAATCATGACGTAGTTGATATCATTCTTTTGAATTCGCGCACGCCCGAAGAGCGTATCGGCGACCTGCGCGCGCAGTTTGCAGCGAATCGCACGGGTGCGCAAAGCGTGGTATCGCTATTCGAACGCTATGGCGTGCAGGAGACGCAGCGCACGATAGCGGCGTATCTCGACTTCACCGAGAAGCGTTTCGCTGCGGCGATAGAGCATTTGCCGCCTGGCGAGTATGTCGAAGAGGACTTTCTCGACGGCGACAACCCAGGTGAAGTAGCGCGCATACGGCTGAAGCTCACCGTCGCGAGGGGGCGGCTGGATTTCGATTTTTCAGGGTCGGATCCGCAACTGGCCGGCGCACGCAATATCCCCTGGCGTGCCTTGCTGGCTACGATTTATACAGTATCGAAGAGCCTGCTGGACCCCGACGTGCCGGCCAACGCGGGTTATTACCGGACCCTGCATGTTTCGGCGCCGCCCGGCTCGCTGGTGGGTCCCGTTCCGCCGGCCGCGGTGGGATGCCGGTCGATTTCATGCGGCGTGCTGGGCGACGTGATTGCGGCGGCCATGTCCCAGGCCATTCCCGAAAAGGCACTGGCCCGCAGCGGCCCTCATCATCTCGTTGTGCTGTCGGGTACCGATCCGCGTACCGGCCGTTATTTCGTCAATTATGAAACCGTGGCCGGAGGCATGGGCGCGCGCGCCAACCGGGACGGCATCGATGCTGTGAGGGTGCATGCCTCGGGCGCGTCGAATCTGCCGGTCGAGGCGCTGGAACATGCCTATCCCGTCCGTGTCGAACGCTATGCGCTGGCCGAAGGGTCGTCGGGCGCGGGCCGGTACCGGGGCGGAATGGGGGCCGTGCGCGATTACCGCATTCTTGCCGACGATATCGTGGCCAGCCTGTCTTCGGAAAGACAACAGGTCGCGGCTGCCGGTACCAGGGGTGGCGCCGCCGGAGCGGTGGGGCAGTTCATTCTGAACCCGGATACGCCGGAGCAGCGGCTGTTGCCCTCCACTCTTGGGGAGATCAGGCTGCCGCGCAACAGCATATTGCGTATCCGTACTCCGGGGGGCGGAGGGTATGGGCCGGTGGCCGAGCGATCGGCAGACGCGAGCCGCAAGGACCGCCTTGAAGAGCGGGTATAGCAGGAAAGGGGCGCGGCGGCTCGTGGCCCGTTCGGCATATTTTATGGCTGGTATATGGCATGAATCACACTATGATGAGCAGGCAGGAAATTCCCGCATCCGTCAGGGCTGACTTCCCGGGTCTCGCGCACTGGACATACGCTGACGTGTCTGGTCGCTGCATTCTGTCGCAGCGGGTGCGGGCGGCAGTGGATGCGCAACTGGACGAACGCATGCTGAACGGCGGGGAGAAGTCCTCCTTTTTTGCTCTGATCGAACGGACACGTGACAAGTTCGCAAGGCTGATCCATGCGGCGCCGGTGGAAATCGCCTATACCAAGAATGTGTCCGAAGGCCTGAATATCGTTGCGACGGGCTTGCCCTTGCAGTCCGGCGATAACGTCATACTGTGTCCTGAGCTCGAGCACCCAAATAACGTATACCCTTGGTTGAATCAGGCCTCCAGGGGTATAGAATTGAAAATGGTCAAACCCGAAAACGGACATATTCCCGTCGAAGACATCGCGGCCCGGATAGACGCCCGCACTCGGGTCGTGACGGTTTCGAGCGTGACCTTCGCGCCCGGCTTTCGAACCGACATCAACACGCTGGGCAGGATCTGCCGGGAACGGGACGTGTTTTTTCTGGTGGATGGGGCGCAGTCAGTGGGAGTATTGGCAACCGACGTCGTCAGTTCATGCATTGACGGTCTTGCGGTATCGACCCAGAAGGGCTTGTTGGGCCTGTATGGCATGGGCTTTTTATATGTACGCAACGAGTGGGCCGAGCGGATGAAGCCTGCCTACCTGGCGCGATTCGGGGTGGATTTGGGCGAGGCACATGAGGCCGCGCTTGGAGACTATTCCTGCCCGCTGATGCCCGGGGCTCAGCGCTTTGACCTGGGTAACTATAACTATGTCGCGGCGGCGGCTGTCGACGCTTCGCTTGATTTGCTGCTGGAACTGGGCAGCGAGCGTATCGAGTCGCACTTATCTGCGCTGGCATGCTCGTTGGCACAAGGATTCATCGATCTGGGTCTTCCGGTCTGTGGCGGGAATCCAGGACCGCACCTGGGCAATATCGTAACCGTGGGGCAGTGGGGCGGCGGCGGTCATGATGAAGTGAATGACGAGCGCATGAGCAAGCTTGCCCGTTTCCTGACGGAGAACCGCGTCAAATTCTCGTTGCGCCGTGGGGTATTGCGCTTTTCATTTCATGTCTATAACGCGCACGAGGATGTGGAGCGGATTCTTGAATTGACCCGGCGCTTTCTGGAACGTGAAATGCATTCGCCGGGCACGACAGCCTGATTTTGATTGTTTGACGAAGGAGTCGATCATGTACGGATGGCGAGGAAGAATCGGATTATTGGTGCCCTCCATCAATACTACTATGGAAACAGAGTTCTGGCGCATTGCGCCGGAGGGTGTTTCGGTTCATAGCGCGCGTATCGCGGGAGGCAGGGATGGAACGCCGGAGGAGCTGCGGAGCATGGAAAGCGCAAGCGAGCATGCCGCGACCGAAATCGCCATGGTCGAGCCCGATGTTGTGGTTTATGGGTGCACCAGCGGCAGTTTCTTCGAAGGCCCGGAGTGGAATGACCGCATCTGCGACAAACTTTCCGCGATAACTGGCGTGCCGACGGTAACGACGGCCGGTGCGATGGTGGCATGCCTGAAAGCGGGTGGCCATAAAAAAGTGGACGTAGTCACGCCGTATGTCGACCTTACCAACGCCAGGCTAAGGCAGTTTCTTGCGCTGCAGGGGATAGAGGTCGGCAAATTGGCTACGTTTGACATGCTCGACATGTTCGACCACGCCAGGGTTCTGCCCGAGGAAATCTACCAGAAAGTGAAAGAAACCATCACGAGCGAGTCCGAGGCGGTTTTTATCTCTTGCACGCAACTGCGGGCCCTGGAGGTTGTCGATATATTGGAGCGCGATCTGCGCAAGCCGGTTTACAGCGCGGTGCAGGCCTCGGCGTGGCAGGCCTACAGCCTGATGAACGTCGATCCTCAAATCATGGACGGCGGCAGCCTGCTGCGCAGCCTGTCCGATCCGGACGGAAAGAAACAGGTCCGGAAAGGCGTGCGTGCAGGTTGAGTCCATGCAACCCGCCAGCGCCGCAAGGCATGTGCAGGGCGGATGATCGGGACGGCCCGACAGGCCGTAAATAATCGAAGACAAAGGAGACAAATCATGAAGAGCATCATTCCTGCCGCTTTACTGGCTGCAGTCGGCCTGGTGGCCACTGCCGTGTTCCCGGCTCAAGCCGCTGACTCGCCTCAGGAAATCAAGAAACAGGGTTACGTAATCATTGGTGTCAGGGGGGATTCGCGGCCATGGGGCTATCTCGATCCCAGCGGCAGGAATGTGGGCATGGACATCGAGCTGGGCAAGGATATCGCGCGCCGCCTCGGAGTCGAGGCGAGGTTCGTCACCGTCACGACGGCGACCAGAATCACGTTTCTGCAGCAGAACAAAATAGACATAGCGATCGCCACTATGTACGATACCCCAGAGCGTCGCAGGGTGGTGCGCATGGTCGAGCCGCATTATGGCTCTGTGGGAACGGCTCTGCTTGCGCCCAGGTCGCAGAGCTTCAAAACCTGGAGCGACATCAACGGCAAGACCCTCTGCGGCGTGAGCGGTTCGACCTACAACACTCCCGCCGAGCGTGACGGAGCCAAAGTCGTGTCTTTCACAGGTCTTTCCGAGGCATTCGCCGCATTGAGGGCAGGCAATTGCAATGCGCTTATCTACGGCGACCTGCAGATCGCGCTGGAGCTCCAGGAAAACCCCGATCTCTGGAAGGACTATACGATGCCGCTTGAATCAAGGGACGATTGGCCTTGGGCCATAGGCATCCGCCTGGGCAGCAAGACGGATGAACTCTACGCCTTCCTGTCGGATACGGTCAAAGACTGGCACAAGACCGGATATCTGCTCGAGGAAAACAGGAAATGGAGTGTGGCGCCCACCAAATTCCTGACACAGCTGCACGAGAAATATAAGTAAGCGTCGGCGGCGGATTCGCGCATATGGATTCCCTCTGGCTATTGTTCCGCAAGCTATACGACAATACGGGCTTCAATCTGCCGTTTCTATATGACGGGTTCGAGCGGTCACGTTTTTTTGCGGGCATCGGCACGTCGGCCCTTTTGATCATCACCTGTATCGCGGGGAGCCTGCTGCTGGGTGTTATAGGGGCGCATCTGAAGATTTTCTGGCCGCGCGCTGGAAGAGTGGTGGTCGATCCCATCGTTAATTTATTCCGCAATACCCCGCCGATCATCCAGCTGTATTTTTTCTATTTTGCGATCGGCGGGCTGTTACCCAAGGTGGCCACAGCCGGAGGAGGAGAAGCGCCGATTATCGGCGCGTTCGGATTGACGGTAATCTCACTCACCATCTACACCACGGCGTTCAATATCGAATCGCTCAGGGCCGGAGTTGAAGCCGTGCCAGCCACCATGGTGGAGGCGGCCGAAGCTCTTGGCTGTACGTCATGGCAGATCTATTGCCGGATTCTGCTGCCGCTGGGATTCCGCTTTTCGTTGCCGTCGCTGACAAATAACCTGGTCGATCTGGTCAAGCAGACGTCGCTGGCATACGCCATAGCGGTGCCGGAGATCCTGTATGTATCGACGCAGATCATGGCGGATCAGTTCAACGTGACGGAGACCATGCTTACGCTACTGGTCGTGTATACCGCTCTGGTCTCGATCGTGGTCGCAGTCATGCGGCTCATCGAACGGGCCCTTGCGATGCCGGGATACGAAAGATGATTTTCTCTTCAGGACCTCCTCAAGCGGCGGTATCCCGCCAGACTGCGCGGTATTCAGGAGCGAGTCGGCGGGAATGGCTCCATCTGCTGTACCCCATTGTGCTGGCGACCGTGATCAGCATGGCGTTGTTCGTACTGTTCACGGACTCCACGGTGAGGGCCGGCGAGAAGCTTTCCGTTCTTGCGACATTGGGCAAGTGGACGCCGCTGTTGGCGCAGGGGTTTCTGCTGAACCTGGTCATCGTGAACCTGGCCATGGCGACCGGTACGTTATATGGCATCTGCCTGGGGTTGCTGGCGTCGTCGCATGTGGTGCCCGTCCAGCGCATTGTATGGATACTCGTTCAGTTCTTCCGGAACACGCCAACGCTGGTTCTGTTGTTCCTTGCTGCATACATGCTTCCGTCGAGCATGCATATTCTGGGTGTGGAGATTTCTTTTCCCGACTGGGTAAAGGCCATCATCGGTTTTTCTCTGAAGGTGATGGCCAATGTCGCTGAAATAGTCCGTGGCGCAATTCAATCGGTGCCGAACGCTCAGTGGGAAGCTGCCGAGTCGCTTGCGTTTCGGCGAAGCCAGATCTTCTGGCGCATCATTCTTCCGCAATGTTTCAAAAGAATGCTGCCGCCCTGGATGAATCTCTATGGGGTAACGTTCACCGCGACCCCGCTGGCCGCGATCCTGGGCGTCAACGAGGTACTGGGCTATACGCTTATGGCACTGGGTGCGGAGTCGCGATTCGATCTGGTCGTGCCGATGTACCTGTACGTCCTGTGCTGGTTCTATCTGTTTGCGTATCCCGTGACCCGGCTGACACAGATCCTGGAGCGCAGATTTGTGCTGATTGGCTGACGGGAGGATACATGATGACGACTACTGCCCTGAACGTGATGTCCGCCTCGGAACTGGCGCGCCGGTTGCACCAGCGCGAAGTTACCGCGGAGCAAGTCGTCAGAGCATCTCTTGCGCGAATCGAATTACGTGAATCCCAGGTCGGGGCATGGGCATGTGTGGCGGCCGATGCTGCGCTTCGTCGTGCACAGGAACTGGATCAGGGCACGGTTCGCGGCCTGTTGCATGGCTTGCCGCTTGGCATTAAGGACATTTTCGATACGGTGGATTTTCCCACTGAATACGGTTCCCCGATTTATCGCGGGAATCGGCCATCGGCCGATTCGGCAGTTGCGGCCCTGTGCAAGGAGGCCGGTGCGGTTGTCATGGGCAAAACCACGACGACCGAATTTGCCGTCGTGTCTCCCGCCAGGACGCGCAATCCACATCGCCTCACCCATACGCCTGGTGGTTCGTCAAGCGGCTCGGCGGCGGCAGTGGCCGATTTGATGGTTCCCCTGGCTGTCGGGACGCAGACCGGTTCGTCCACCATCCGTCCCGCGGCCTTCTGCGGAATCGTCGGCTACAAACCGACTTTCGGCCTGGTCATGCGCGCAGGGGTCAAGAGTGTGTCGGAAAGCCTTGATACCGTCGGATTCTTCGCCCGCACCGTGCGGGATGCTGGATTGCTGGCGGCGGCGGTCAGCGGCGACAGGCGTCTCCTTGAGACGGAGGCGCAGGGCGTCCCACGTTTTGCCATTTGCGAAACCTGTGAATGGCCGCAGGCCGATGCTGACACCCAGGCCGCCATGTCGGAAGCCGCCTCTGGGTTGGCCCGCGCGGGAGCATCGGTCGGGGAGCTGATCTTGCCAGAACTTTTCTCGTCGCTGGGGCAGACGCAAATCGAAATCCAGGCGTTCGAAATGGCCCGGGCGCTGGCCTATGAACGCATCAACGACAGGGCACGGATCAGTGAGGGGCTGATGGCGATGCTGGACCAGGGGATGCAGATATCGGCTGAGCGGCATGAGATGAACCATGCGCTGGCCGACAAGGCGAGACGCCTGATCAGCGATTGTTTTGGAGATCGGGATGTGTTGATCGCGCCGAGCACAATCGGCGAGGCTCCGTCCGGGATCGACGATACTGGAAATCCGGTTTTTTGCCGGATGTGGACTTTGCTGGGCTTACCCTGCGTGCATGTGCCATTTACCGTGGGCCGGACCGGGCTTCCAGTTGGCCTGCAGGTAATTGGCCGACGGGGGGCGGACCGTGAAGCGTTGCAGGCCGCTGCCTGGATGCATGCCCGGTTAACAAGGGGATCCAGATGTTGAACAATGAATCCGTAGACACGTCGATCGTCAGGATGCGCGATGTCTATAAGTCGTTTGCCGATAATCAGGTGCTCAAAGGCGTGACGCTCGACGTTCACCGGGGGGAGGTGGTATGCATCATCGGGCCTTCAGGCTCGGGCAAGTCGACGATTCTGCGCTGCATCAACGCCCTGTTGCCGATTGACAGCGGCTCTATTGTCGTCGACGACGTTGAAGTAAATACTCCGGACCTCGACAAGCTTGAACTGCGCCGCAAAGTCGGCATGATCTTCCAGCAATACAACTTATTTCCGCATATGACTGTGCTGCAGAACATCATGATGGCCCCGGTATCCGTGCTGGGCCAGGACAGGCGTGAAGTCGAAGAACGCGCGCATGCGCTGCTCAGGAAGGTCAGGCTGGACGGCAAGCAGCACCAATACCCCGGACAGCTTTCAGGCGGGCAGCAACAGCGCGTGGCCATCGCGCGCTCGCTCGCCATGAATCCGTTGATCATGCTGTTCGACGAGGTTACGTCGGCCCTCGATCCCGAAACTGTCAAAGATGTCCTGTTAACGATCAAGCAGCTTTCCGATGAGGGCATGACATGCGCGCTGGTGACGCATGAAATGCGGTTTGCCCGCGAAGTGGCTGATCGTATCTATTTCACCGACAGGGGGGTTATTGTGGAGAGCGGTGCGCCGGAAGAGTTTTTTGCCAATCCGAAAGACGCCCGTACCCAGCAGTTCCTGAGCCAGATTCTGTAACTGTATGACGCGTGCAATCCCGGCAATGAAATTTATGCGGGACATGATTGGGGCTCCCCGACTTCGCGTGCTGCCTGGCAGTCTTTTACCCTTTGCGCGGAGCTTTGCTGGAAACGATGACCGTGAGCCATGGCCTTGATATGTAAAAGGCCACGAAGGTCAAAGAAGCCTGCAGAATAGCCTGTCCGCAAATTTTTCTGTTATTCGAGAATAGCTGCAGGAATTGCGTACTTTTTGGGCTCTTCATCATTAAAGGGGGACAGCGACATTCATTAAACTTGTTTTTGCGAAGAACGAGCTTAATGGAAGGAATGCCGATGTCCCCAGTCGATTTTATCTTAGGAATCCGGGATGTCTTGATTGAACGCGTGGAGCGTGGCCGGGAGATTCATGTCTGGGCCCGGCCCGCCAGGCGCTCGGCCTGCATCCATTGCCAGCAAGAGGCGGTGC
>Ga0180220_1000379_pt1 | contig 53994 bp, 53 predicted proteins | sample eDN5th37CBELigBY_FD_151335 | JGI IMG/M metagenome (GOLD analysis project Ga0180220, IMG submission 151335) | Enriched backyard soil microbial communities from Emeryville, California, USA - eDNA 5th pass 37_C BE-Lig BY (version 2) (version 2) | ecosystem: Environmental > Terrestrial > Soil >...
AATTTCTCGACTCCTCAGTCGGGACCCTGATTCGAGAGAATATCGAGAAATCTACCGGAAGAGTTCCCGCCAGACCGACTAGTCGGTCGGGCCGCTTCGCGGCCGCGCCTCGGCGATGTGGTCGATCAGCCCGTAGGCCTTCGCCTCCTCGGCGGTGAAGTAGCGGTCGCGCTCCATGTCGGCGTGGACCTGCTCGATCGCCTGGCCCGTGTGGCGGGCGAAGATCTCGTCGACGCGGCGGCGCAGCGCGATCGTCTCGCGGGCGTGGATCTCGATGTCGGTCGACTGGCCCTGATAGCCCCCGCTGGGCTGGTGGATGAGGATGCGGCCGTTGGGCAGCGACGCGCGCTTGCCCGCCGCGCCGCCGGCGAGCACGAGCGCCCCGGCCGACATGGCGATCCCGCAGCAGATCGTCGCCACGTCGGGCTTGATGAACTGCATCGTGTCGTAGATCGCCAGGCCCGCGTACAGCACGCCGCCGGGCGAGTTGACGTACAGCTGGATGTCCTTCTCGGGGTCCTCGGCCTCGAGGTGCAGGAGCTGGGCCACGATCAGGTTGGCGACCTGGTCGTCGATCGCGGTGCCGAGGAACACGACCCGCTCGTTGAGCAGGCGGCTGAAGATGTCGAAGGAGCGCTCGCCGCGGCTGTCGCTCTTGACGACGACGGGGACGAGGTGCTGGGCGCGAGGCGCAACTGAATGGTTGCTCATGGGAGCACGGTATCATGCAACCCATGAGTTGCATCAAGGAGGTCGTCCTGCCCGTCGAGCCCGACGAGGCGTGGACCGCGGTGACCGAGCCCGACGCGCTCGAGGCGTGGCTGGCCGACGAGGTCGAGCTCGACCTGCGCGAGGGCGGCGAGGCGACCTTCGTGCTCGACACCGGCGAGGAGCGCCGGGCGATCGTCGAGGAGGTCGAGCCCGGCGAGCGGTGGACGTTCTGGTGGTGGACGGACGACGCCCCCGGGTCGCGCGTGACCGTCGAGCTGGCGCCGGCGGTCGGCGGCACGAAGGTGCGCGTCACCGAGTCCCCGGTCGGCCCGTGGGCCAGCGCGGCGCCGGCGCGGCGAGCGACCCGGAGGACGCTCACGCCGGCATGAGCGACGTCGACGCGGTCTTCGCCGCGCTGTCGGACCCCACCCGCCGCCTCGTGCTCGACGAGGTCGGCCGCCGCGGCGGCGCCACCGCCACCGAGCTGGCCGCCGACCTCCCCGTGACCCGCCAGGCGGTCGCCAAGCACCTCGCGGTCCTGGCCGGCGCGAACCTCGTGGACGCCCGCCGGGCCGGGCGCGAGACGCGCTACCGCGTCACGCCCGAGCCCCTCAACGACGCGATCGGCTGGATGACCCGCGTCGGCGGCGAGTGGGACGAGCGGCTCGCCCGCCTGCAGCGGTTCACGTCCCGCGGCCGCGGCTGACGCGCCGCCTCAGCGCGCCAGCAGCGGCACCGGCGGGCCGATCAGCGGCGTGCGCAGCGGCCCGGCCGCGCCCGGGTAGACGACCACCTCGTAGCCCCCGGGGTTGGCGGCCACGTCCGGCACCCGCTTCCAGTTGTTGGCCACCCACAGGTTCCCCGACGGGTCGACCTGCAGGCCGGTGAGCCGCACGAGCCCGTCGAAGAAGTAGCCGGTGCCGTTCGGCGAGATCGGGTCGCCGGTCGTCGAGCCCGGCCGGCAGCCGCGCGCCGGCACGCCGCAGAACTGCGAGATGCGCTGGCCGGCGAAGTTCGCGACCCACACGTTGTCGTTGCCGTCGACCGCGATGCCCCAGGGGATCGTCAGCCCGCCGCCGGTGAAGCCGGTGGCGCCGGTCGTGACCGGCCGCCCGCCGGCCGCGATCAGCGACACCGACGGCGTGCCGCGCGGGCGCGGCGACACGTCCGGGCACGGCAGGCTCATCCGCGCCGAGTTCGAGATCCACATGTTGCCGGCGCTGTCGGCGGCGATGCCCATCGGCCGGTCCAGGCCGGCGTCGGTGGTCTGCAGCGGCGAGCCGGGGATCGGCGTGCCGCCGGGCCGCACGATCGCCAGGCGGTCGTTGCCCAGCCCGGTCGCGTAGATCAGCCCCTGGTGGTCGATCGCGATGTCGAACGCCTGCGTCAGTCCGACGTCGTAGGCGCTCGCCGAGTCGGGCGCGTCGGTCGGGACGCGCACGAGCCGACCGTCGTTGCAGTTGGCGACCCACACGGCCTCGCCGGACGGGTGGGCGACCGTCCCCTGCGGCCAGTTGATCAGCGCGGGCTGGTCGTCGGGCGCGCCGCGATAGCCGGTGGCCGACAGCGCCATGCCGCCGGGCGTGAACACCGACACCGTGTCGTGCGGCGGCTGCTCGTTCTCGGGGCAGCCCGGCGCCGGCGACGCGAACCCGAAGTTGCCGACCCACAGCCGGCCGGCCGGGTCGAACGTGATGCCGAACCCGGCGCCGCTGAGCCCGCCGCCCTGCCACGGCGTGCCCTCCAGGTAGCGGCCGTCGGGCCCGAACACCGGCAGCAGGTTGCTGCCGCACGTGGGCGTGAAGTCGCTCGGCTGGAAGGCGTAGTTGTTGGCGACGAACACGCGGCCGCTCGCGTCGATCGCGAAGTTGCCGGGCCCGTCGATCGTCACGCCGTCGCCCACGAAGCGCAGCGGCAGCAGCCAGTCCGACAGGCGCCGGGTCGTGCGCAGCGCGCCGTGGTACGGCGCCGGGCTCGCCGACGACAGGGCGTACAGCGCGCGGACGTTCTGCCACGGGTACCGGGCGACGTTGGCGACCGCCTGCAGCGTCCCCAGCGGGCGGCGGCCCGCGGGCGTCGCCGTCAGCCGGTAGAGCGGCACGCAGCCGCGCGCGGCGCGGGCGCACCCGGCGATCGCGTTGGCGAGCGAGCGCAGCTTGCGCAGCGTGCTCGTCTGGTGCCCGTTGGGCCGCGCCACCACGACGTCCGAGGCCCGCCCGGTGCGCACGTCGGCGAGGTTGGCCGCCATCAGAGCCGCGTTCTGGGGACCGGGCGGCGGCCCGCCGATGCGCCCGCCGAGCGTGAACTGGGCGAACGCGAACCCGGCGGCGACGGTGGTCAGCTCGTTGACGTGCACGCGCCGCGGCGCCGGCGGCGCGCCGAGGCCGGCGGCCAGGCGGACCGCCTGGCCGCGCCCGGCGGTCACGTACAGCACCGGCCCCCGCCCCACGGGCGACACGTAGCGCAGGCGGAAGCGCCCGTGCCGGTCGGCCACCGTCCGCCCCAGGGTCTTCGCCTGCCCGGGTGCCGCGCCCGCGAGGTGCAGCGTCACGGTCACGCCGCCGAGCGCGTGGTGACCGCTGCGCACGGTCCCCTCGAGCGTCGCGGCGGACGCCGGCGCGGCGGCCGACAGGGCCAGCGCCAGCGCGGCGACAGCCGGCAGGACGAGGCGGGGGCGAAGGGACATGGGCGGCTCCGTGGCGGTCGGGTGAAGGCGGCGCCGCGACCCGTCCCGGCTATTGGCACCGCGCCAACAAACCTAGGGAATCGCCGATGGCGACGCAACCCAGGGCGCCTGCGGGGCGCCGATCCGGCGCTACGATCCGCCGATCGTGTCCACCCGCGAGCACGCGCGCCGCACGCGGCGCCGGCTGACGCCGGACGCGCGCCGGCGCGACATCCTGCGCGCCGCCACGATCGCGTTCGCCACCCGCCCCTACGCCGAGGTGCACGTCGGCGAGATCGCGGAGGCGGCGGGCACGAGCCGCGCGCTCGTCCACCACTACTTCGGCGACAAGCGCGCGCTGTTCCTGGCCGCGGCGCGCGAGGTCGTGGAGCGCACGCCCCGCACGGTGCGCACCGACCTGGACCTGGACCCGGAGGCGATGGTCGACGCGAACACCTCGCTGTGGCTGGACATGATCGAGGGGCGCCGCGACGAGGCGTCGCTGCTGTTCCTCGGCGCCGGGCCCGCGGGCGTCGACGCGGAGCTCGCCGCGCTGCAGGACGAGCTGCGCGACCGGATCGCCGACCGCATGCTCGTCAACCACCTCGGCACCGCCGACGTGCCGCCCGCCGCGCGCGCGGCCGCGCGCGCCGCCACCGGGCTCGTCGAGCAGGCGCTGCGCGACTGGCTGCTGGATCGCGGGGTCACGCGCGCGCAGGTCCACGCGATCGTCTCGCGCGGCATCCTCGCGGTGATGCGCGACGTCCTCCCGGCGGCGCTCGCGGCGGACGAGCCCGCCGCGGCCCGGGACGAGCGCCCGGACCGCGACGGCTGAACGGGCGTCAGGCCAGCCGCTGCTCGAGCGCCTCGAGCTGCGCGGTCAGCTCGGCCGGCAGGCGGTCGAAGCGCGCGAAGTGCTCGCGCACCTGCGGCAGCTCCTCGCGCATCGCGTCGAGGTCGGGCGTGACCACCTCCTGCAGCGCCTCGGGCGTGATGTCCAGGCCGGAGACGTCGAGGTCGCCCTCGGCGGGCACGAGCCCGACCGGCGTCTCGGTCGCGCCGACCTTGCCCTCGCAGCGGCGGAAGATCCACGCCAGCACGCGGGAGTTGTCGCCGAAGCCCGGCCACAGGAACTTCCCGTCGGCGCCCTTGCGGAACCAGTTGACGTAGAAGATCCGCGGCAGCTTCGACGCGTCGGCCTGCTTGCCGATCTCCAGCCAGTGCTGGAAGTAGCGGGCCATGTCGTAGCCGCAGAACGGCAGCATCGCGAACGGGTCGAACCGGAGCTGGCCGACCGTGCCGAACGCGGCGGCCGTCATCTCCGAGCTCATCGTCGCGCCGAGGAACACGCCGTGCTCCCAGTCGAACGCCTCGCGCACGAGCGGCACCGCGCTCGCGCGGCGGCCGCCGAACAGGAACGCATCGATCGGCACGCCGGCCGGGTCCTCCCACTCGGGCGCCATCGACGGCACCTGCGCGGCGGGCACGGTGAAGCGGGCGTTCGGATGCGCCGCCGGGTGGTCGGCGTCCGGGGTCCAGTCCTCGCCGTGCCAGTCGATCGCGTGGGCCGGGGGCTCCTTCGTCATGCCCTCCCACCACACGTCGCCGTCGTCGGTGAGCGCGCAGTTCGTGTAGATCGCGTTGCGCTCCAGCGCCTTCATCGCGTTGGGCGTGTTGGACCAGCCGGTGCCGGGCGCGACGCCGAAGAACCCGTTCTCGGGGTTGATCGCGTACAGGCGGCCGTCGTCGCCGAACTTCATCCAGGCGATGTCGTCGCCGATCGTCTCGACCTTCCAACCCTCGAGGGTCGGGACCATCAGCGCGGTGTTCGTCTTGCCGCACGCGCTCGGGAAGGCGCCGGTGATGTACTTGACCTCGCCCTCGGGCGACGTGAGCTTGAGGATGAGCATGTGCTCGGCCATCCAGCCCTCGTCGCGCGCCATCGCCGACGCGATCCGCAGCGCGAAGCACTTCTTGCCCAGCAGCGCGTTGCCGCCGTAGCCCGAGCCGTACGACCAGATCTCGCGCGTCTCGGGGTAGTGGACGATGTACTTGACCTCGGCGTTCGTCGGCCACGGCTTGTCGGCCTCGCCCGGGGCCAGCGGCGCGCCGACCGAGTGCACGCACGGCACGAAGTCGCCGTCGGCGCCGAGCTGGTCGAGCGCCTTGCGGCCCATGCGGGTCATGATCCGCATCGACACGACGACGTAGGGCGAGTCGGTGAGCTGCACGCCGATGTGCGACTTGTCGGAGCCGAGCGGGCCCATGGAGAACGGCACGACGTACATCGTGCGGCCCGTCATCGACCCGCTGAACAGCTCGTCGAGCGTCGCGCGCATCTCCGCCGGGGCGCGCCAGTTGTTCGTCGGCCCGGCGTCCTCCTCGCGCTCGGAGCAGATGAACGTCCGATCCTCGACCCGCGCCACGTCGCTCGGATCCGACCAGGCGAGGTACGAGTTCGGGCGCTTGGCCTCGGACAGGCGCTTGAAGGTGCCGGCCTCGACCAGCTCCTGACACAGGCGGTCGTACTCCTCGGCGGACCCGTCGCACCAGTGGATCGCGTCGGGCCGGGTGAGCGCTGCGACCTCCTCAACCCAGCTCAGCAGTTTCCGGTGCGACGTCGGGACAGCGGTCTCGGTGCTCACGATGGAGTTTGCTCCTCGTTGCCAGGGAATGCCAAAGGAGGCTGGCTCGCGCCGCCTCCGGGTGGCCCGACCATAGCGGCCGCCACCCCGGCTGCGGCGGGTTCGACACCGAGTTACCCCCGAACGGGTGACCGCACCGGGATACACGCGCGCGCGTGTATCCAAGTGGTGCGGTTGGAGCCCGTCTACTCGACGTTGCCCTCGCCCGAGGCGGGCTCGCCGGGCGTGCGCTTGGGCACCAGCACCAGGCGCTTGAACTCGGCCACGAGCACGCCGTCCTGGTTGAAGACCCGGGTGTGCACCTTCACGGTCCCGCGGTCCGGCTTGGAGCGCGACTCGCGCTTCTCGAGCACCTCGGACTCGACGAACAGCGTGTCGCCGTGGAACACCGGCGCCGGGTGGCTGAGCTCCTCGGTGGCGAGGTTGGCGATCGCCTTCCCGGACACGTCGGACACGCTCATGCCGAGTGCGAGCGAGTAGACGAGCGGGCCCACCACGACGTTGCGGCCCTGCTGGCTCTTGCCCGCGTACACGTCGTTGATGTGCAGCGGGTGGTGGTTCATCGTGATGAGGCAGAACAGGTGGTCGTCGGCCTCGGTCACGGTCTTGGCCGGCCAGTGCTTGTAGACGTCGCCGACCTCGAACTCCTCGAGGTAGCGCCCGTACGGATGGGCGCCGGACGCCTCGCGCGCCGCCTGGTCGGTCGTGAACTCGGACATGTCGGGAACTCCCTGTGGCTTGTCTGTTGGCCGCACATGGTGCCGGGTTCCGGCCCCGGGCGGAGCGGCGTCGGCGGTCAGCCGCGGGCGCGCGCCGGCCGGCTGGCGCGCCCGAGCGCGTCGCGGGCGACCACCGTGGCGCGCACGCGCACGCCGCGCGGCACGATCCCGACGGTCACCGATCGGGCGCGCCCGCGCGGCACGAGCAGCAGCCGGCGGCCGTCGGAGGCGCGCACCGCGACCTCGTAGCGCAGGCCCTTCGGGCCGCGCCAGGTCACGCGCCGGGCGGTGCCCCGCCGCACGACGCGCACGCGGCGCGGCGCGGCCGGGCGGCCCCCGCCGGCCCGGAAGCGCCCGACCGTCAGCGTCTCGCCGGAGGGCACGCCGTCGGGGCCGAGCACGACGGCGACGAGCCGGTGGCGGCCCGCGCCGAGCGCCGGCGCGAAGCGCGTGCGCCCGCGCGGGCCGCCGCGCGCCACGACGACCTTCCGCGTCGCGCCGGCGACGTCGACGATCTGCAGCCGGCGCCCGCTCAGGCCCGAGGCGCGGTAGCGCAGGACCCGCGTGGCGCCGCGGCCGCCGACACGGGTGCGCACCTGCACGCGCGGCAGCGGCGCCGCCGTGCGGACGGCGCTCACCGGGGCGCCGCCGGGCAGCGGCTCCAGGCGCCAGCGGCCGGGCTTCGGGCGGTCGACGATCAGGTAGGTGGCGCTCGTGTCCGGGTCGGCGGCCAGCAGCGTCGTCTCGTCGACGTGCTCGGCCGCGCCGGCCGGGATCTCGATGCGCCGGCCGCCCGGCTCGATCGCCGCGACGGCGGGCGGGCCGCCGGCGCCGGCGAGCTGGACGGCGAGCTGGCGCGTGCCGCGCCGGACCCGCACGACGTGGGCGCCCGCCTGCGCGGCGCGCGCGGTGCTCGTGCTCTGGGCGCGCCAGGCGCCCAGGCTGCAGCGGCCGGCCGCGAACGTGATCCCGCCCAGGCCCTTGCCCCACTCGTAGCCGAAGCCGACGTCGGGGCCGAACCCGCGGCGGCAGGCGCCGGCGCCGCGGCTGGAGAACACGGCGTCGCCGCCCTCGTCGGGGCCGGGCAGCGAGATCCGCGCCGTCCCCTCGACGTTGAACGCGCGGTCGCCGTCGAACCATCCGCCCATCGCGCCCCGGATGCCGTAGCCGCCGACGGTCAGCTCGAAGGTCCCCTCGGCCGACACGCTGCGGTCGCCGCGCACGGTGACCGTGCCGTCGGCGGCCTTGGCCTCGGCCAGCTCCAGCTCCCCGGCCAGCTCGAGCGCGGACGGGTCGGCGTCGCCGCCCGACAGGTAGCGCATCGACCCGTCCAGGCGCGCGGCCGACACGAGGTCGCCGCAGAGGCGGAACTGCGGGCCGAACGTCACGGCCGCCGAGCCGCCGATCCCGAACGGGTTGATCTGCGCCTCGAAGCCGAGGCGCTGCAGGAAGAAGCCGTAGACGAGCGCCCGGTTGAGCTGCTCGACGGCGCCGGCGATCTTGAAGTAGCCGTCGCCGAGGCCGAAGCCGAGCTCGCCCGCGATGCCGATGCGGTTGAAGCGGAACGGGAAGATCGTCGCGCCGCCGTCGAAGTGGTAGGTCTCCCCCACCTGGCTGACGGCCAGCTCGGCCGACTGGATCTCGACGAACCCGGCGCGCATGCCCGGGAACGTGAGCTTGGCGCCGTCGAGGATCAGGCCGGACGCGTTGTCGGCGGCCGCCGTGACCTCGCCCGAGTACCCCGACAGGCGGCTCAGCGGGCCGCGGTCCTGGGGGATCTTCAGCGTGACCGTCAGCTTGGTGCGACCGTCCTCCAGGCGCAGCTTGGCCGACCCGTCGACGGCGAGGCCGAACAGGCCCTGGCCGGCGGTGGTGAACGCCGCGCCGGGGTCCTTGGGGCCGGACCTGCCCTTGACCTCCAGCACGACGTCGGGCCGGCGCCAGTCGAGCTTCAGGCGCGCGACCGACAGCGAGCCGAGGCGCAGCTCCACCGGTCCGGTCGAGGTGACCGCGAACGTGCGCCGGTCGATCGCGATCCGCACGCCGGGCCGCGACGGGGTGAGGTCGATGCCGTTGAGGCGCACGCGCCCGCTCGACACCCACCGGTCCCCGCGCAGGCGGAAGCAGGCGGCCACGCCGGCCAGCGGGCCGGTGGTGACCTCGTGCAGGCAGCCGGCCTCGCCCGACGGCGCCGGCGGCCCGCCGTAGCCGTTGTTGGGCTGCGGCTTGGGGTCGGGCGCGGGCGGCGCCTCGCCCGGGCCGGGCGGCAGCGGCGGCGGCGTGGCCCCCGGCCCGGTCGGCGCCGCGCCGGGCGCCGGCTCGGTGAGCGCGGCGGCCCACGACATCGTCCCCGACAGCGGGTCGTCGCCGGTGCAGCGCGTCGGGGCGCTGTACTCGTACGTGCCGCCGGCCGAGCCGGCGCCGATCGCGCCGCGGATGACGAGCGTGCTGTCGCCCCCGTCGTTGCGCACCTCGAAGCTGCCGTCGGGCGCGATGCGCGCCGGGCGCCCGATGGCGCCCGACGGCCCGCAGAAGCCGGTCAGCGAGCTGCCGTCGGGCACGCCCGCGTAGCCCGACAGACCGTCGAGGAGCACGCCGCCGCCCCGCACGTCGAAGCGCAGGCGGTAGACCCGGTCGCTCTCGCCCTCGTACCGGCCGTCGGCGAACGGGCGGAAGTCCTGGCGCACCACCGAGACGCCGCGGAAGTCGCGCTCGGGGCAGACCAGGTCGCCGCCGCCGGCGTAGATCGGCCAGTCGACCCGCGCCCGATTCGTGCCGAGCCGCAGCGGCCTGCGCGTGAATCCGGCGACACGGCCGTCGGCCGCGACGCGATAGGACTGCCGCTCGCCCCCGGAACGGGACTCCGACCCGACCGGACCGCAGAAGGTGACGATGTCGGTCATCCGCAGGGCGCCGCCCTCGTCGCGGACGGTGAACGACACCTGCACGTCCCCCTTCGTCCCGATCCACAGCCCCGGCTGCGGCGCCGCCTGCGCCGTGGCCGCCGTCCATCCGCCCGCCAGCAGCGCGATGGCGCCCGCGATCCCCCGTCGTGTCATGGACCGCGGCATATCCGAGACGGCGCAGCCTCATGCACGGCCCGTCGCTAACGTCACGAGCCGACCGATCGATCAGGAGACCCACGACCGTGCGCAACCCCCGCGACTTCTTCAAGCCCCTCGCCATCGGCGCCCCGGACCCGATCCACGAGGTGCCGTTCCTGCCGTCGCGGATGATCCACTTCCTCGACTTCTCCAACGAGAAGATGGTCGCGAAGGTCCCCGACATCGCGCCGACGGTCGACATCCTGCTCGGCAACCTCGAGGACGCGGTGCCGGTCGACCGCAAGGAGGCCGCGCGCCAGGGGCTCATCACGGTCGGGCGCGACATGGACCTCGGCGAGACGCAGCTCTGGACCCGCGTCAACGCGCTCGAGTCCCCGTGGGTCCTCGACGACCTCACCCAGCTCGTGGGCGAGATCGGCCACAAGCTCGACGTGATCATGGTCCCCAAGGTCGAGGGGCCGTGGGACATCCACTACGTCGACCGGCTCCTCGCCCAGCTCGAGGCGAAGGCCGGGCTGGAGAAGCCGATCCTCGTGCACGCGATCCTCGAGACCGCGCAGGGCGTGACGAACCTCGAGGAGATCGCCGCCGCCTCCCCGCGCATGCAGGGCATGAGCTTCGGCCCGGCCGACCTGGCCGCCTCGCGGCGCATGAAGACCACCCGCGTCGGCGGCGGCCACCCCGGCTACCGCGTCATCGAGGACCCCGATCCCGAGAACCCCGAGGCGCCGCGCGCGACCGCGCAGCAGGACCCGTGGCACTACTCGATCGCGCGCATGGTCGACGCCTGCACCGGCAACGGGATCCTGCCGTTCTACGGCCCGTACGGCGACATCCGCGACGTCGAGGGCTGCGAGGCGCAGTTCCGCGCCGCGTTCCTGCTGGGCTGCGTCGGCGCGTGGTCGTTGCACCCGGTCCAGATCGACATCGCCAAGAAGGTCTTCTCCCCCGACCCCGACGAGGTCAAGTTCGCCAAGAAGGTCATCGAGGCGATCCCCGACGGGCGGGGCGTGCACATGATCGACGGCAAGATGCAGGACGACGCCACGTGGAAGCAGTGCCGCGTGATGGTCGACCTGGCCGAGATGCTGGCGCGCAAGGACCCGGCGCTGGCCGAGGCCTACGAGCTGCAGGCCGCCGCCTCGTAGATAGCCGGCGCGGCCGGGCGGGTACGCGTCCGGCATGGCGCCCGGCACGGAGCGCGGACACGACCCCCTGGGCGCGATGCGCGCCGCCGTCTCGACCGGCATCGTGCGGGCGATGGCCCACCTCTACGGGCGCGGGCCCACGAAGGCCAAGACGTACTTCAACGACCGCTACGTCTTCTGCGTGCTGGAGGGCGGGCTCACGCCCAACGAGGAGCGGATGGTCGCCGCGGGCGAGGGCCACATGGTCCGCGACTACCGCCTGCGCTTCCAGGAGGTCGTCGCCGAGGAGCTCACCGGCGTCGTGGCGGCGGCGACCGGGCGGACCGTCGTCGCCTACCACAGCCAGGTCGTGTTCGAGCCGCCCCGCCTGTTCGAGATCTTCCTGCTCGACGAGCCGCCAAGCCCCTGACCGCGCTCGTTGACTCGCCAGTCAACGAGACGCGATAGCGTTCCGCGCTCAATGCGCTTCTTCGAGTACGAGGCCCGCGAGATCGTCAAGCGCGCGGGCATCCCGGTCACCGACTACGGGTTCACGACCGACGCGAGCGAGGCGAAGGCCATCGCCCAGCGCATCGGCGGGCCGGTCGTCATCAAGTCGCAGGTGCTGACGGGCGGCCGCATGAAGGCCGGCGGGGTGAAGTTCGCCGACACGCCCGAGCAGGCGGAGGCCGACGCCGCCGCGGTGCTCGCGCTGGAGATCAACGGCCACACGCCGCGCGGCGTGCTCGTCGATCCGAAGGCCAGCGTCAAGCAGGAGTACTACGCCGGCGTCGTGTGGGACGGGACGCGCAAGCAGCCCGTGATGCTGTTCAGCGACATGGGCGGCATCGACATCGAGGAGGTCGCCGCCACCCACCCCGACCACGTCGGGCGCCAGCACTTCTCCAACATCCTGCCGCTGAGCGAGTTCCAGGCCAAGCAGTGCATCGCCGCCACGGGCGTCACCGGCTCGCGCCTGAACAAGCTCGTCCCGATCCTGACGAAGCTCGCCCGCCTGTTCGTCGAGTACGACATGACGCTCGCCGAGATCAACCCGCTCGGCGAGCTCGAGGACGGCTCGTTCGTCGCGCTCGACGCGCACATGGACATGGAGAACGAGGCGCGGCCCCGCCAGAAGGCGCTGCTGAAGGCGCTCGGCGTCGGCGACGAGGAGACCCGCCAGGCGCGCGAGGCCACGGAGTTCGAGCTGGCCGGCGAGGCCGTCGACGCGCAGGACCATCGCGGCGTCGCCGGCAACGTCACCGAGTTCGACGGCAACCTCGGCCTCGTGATCGGCGCCGGCGGCGGCTCGCTGACGCTGTTCGACGCGGTCCGCAACGCGGGCGGCCGGCCCGCCAACTACTGCGAGATCGGCGGCAACCCGTCGGTCGCCAAGGCGTGCGGCCTGGCCAAGCTCGTGCTGCAGAAGCCGGGCGTCGACAAGATCGCGGTGATGATGTCGATCGTCTCCAACACCCGCGTCGACATCGTCGCCCGCGGCGTGATCAAGGCGTGCCTGGAGCTGGGCTACGACCCCGCCGAGAAGATCTCGATCTTCCGCATCCCGGGCGCGTGGGAGGAGGAGGGCTTCAAGATCCTGCGCAAGTACGGCGTCAAGTACGCGGACCGCAGCGTGTCCCTGCACGAGGCGTCCCGCCTGGCCGTGGAGGCACTCGGCTGATGTCCATCCTCATCGACGAGACCACCACCTTCATCGTGCAGGGCATCACCGGCCGCGAGGCGGTGAACCTCACGCGCGAGTGCCTCGACTACGGCAAGGGCGCCAAGGTCGTCGGCGGCGTCACCCCCGGGCGCAAGGGCCGCGAGGTCCACGGCGTCCCCGTGTTCGACACGGTCGCCCAGGCCGTCGAGCACCACGGCGCGCCGATCGACGGCTCGGTCGTCACGGTCCCGCCCGCGTTCACCAAGGACGCGGTGTTCGAGGCGATCGAGAACGGCATCAAGCTGATCGTCATCGTCACCGAGCGCATCCCGCGCCGCGACGTGGCCCAGATGGTCGAGCTCGCCACCCTGCGCGGGGCGCGCATCATCGGCCCCAACTGCCTGGGGATCATCGTCCCCGACGTCATCAAGATGGGCGGCATCGGCGGCCCGGCCAAGGACGCGGCGAAGTCCTACAAGCGCGGCCCGATCGGCGTGATCTCCCGCTCCGGCGGCATGACGACCGAGATGTCGTCCACGCTCAGCGCCGCCGGCCTGGGCATCTCGACCGCCGTGTCGATCGGCGGCGACGCGATCATCGGCTCCACCTACGCCGAGCTGATGCCGCTGTTCGAGGCCGACCCGGAGACGCAGGGCATCGTCATCTACACCGAGCCGGGCGGCCGCATGGAGGCCCAGCTCGCCGAGTGGGTGACGCAGAACGCGTCGCGCCTGCCGATCGTCGCGTTCATGGCCGGCCGGTTCATGGACGAGATGCCGGGCATGAGCTTCGGCCACGCCGGCACGATCGTCGAGGGCAAGGAGGACACCGCGACCGAGAAGATCGCCCGTCTCGCCGAGGCCGGCATCACCGTCGCCGAGGAGATCTCGCAGATCCCCGAGATCATGAAGCGCAAGCTGGCCGAGAGGAGCGCGGCATGAGGCAGGACGGCATCTTCATCGGCATCGAGGTCTCCGACGAGGTCACCGGCGACGCCGCGATCGCGGCCAAGCTCGAGGAGGTCTGCCCCGTCGACATCTTCGCCGACGACGGCGGCCGGGTGGCGATCGTCGAGCGCAACATCGACGAGTGCGTGCTGTGCCGGCTGTGCATCGACGCGACCCCCGCGGGCGCGGTGCGCGTGCACAAGCTCTACGACGACGGCCCCGACGCGGTCCTCGAGGGCTGACGCGCGGCGGGCTTCGGCCCGCCGCCCCGGCGGGTAGGTTGCGGCGCGAGATGCGCCGACTCGCCGGGCCCCTCGCGCTGCTCGCGGCGCTCGCCGCCGCCGCTCCGGCGCCGGCCGCGCGCCAGGTCGACGCGCCGCGCGCGCTGACGTCGGGCCCGCTGCTGGCCGGCGGCGACGTGGTGTGGGGCGAGCGCGTCGCCGGCGGCGGCGCGCGCGTCGTGGCGCAGCCGGTCGCCGGCGGCGCGCGGCGCGTGCTGGCCGCTCACCGCGCGCGGTCGGCGACCGCGCTGGGGCTGAGCGCGGGCGGCGGCCGGGTCGGCTGGACCCTGGCCGGCGACGGCGGCTCGCAGCAGCTCGCGGTGCCGCTCGGCGGCGGCGCGCCCGCGGCGCTGGCCGCGTGCGGCGCGGGCGCCGTGCCGGGCGGGGTCGCGCTGGGCGACGGCTTCGCGCTCCTGCGCGGCTGCGCCGCCCGCACCGGCGCCGGGCTCGCCGCCTCCCCGGCGCCGGTCACCCTCGACGGCGTCCGGGTCGGGACCACCCTCCCGCCGGCCGCGGGCGGCGGGATCGCGGCCGCCGGCCCGTTCGCGGCGTGGCGCGAGCCGGGCGGCGCCGTCACGGTGCTGGACCGCGCGGCCGCCACGGCCGCCGCCCCGGTCGCCACCGGTCCGGCGTGGACGATCGACGAGGCCGGCACGGTCGTCAGCGTCGCCGCCGCGGTCGGCCGCACCTCGATCGCCGTGACCCCGCGCGACGGGCCGACGACGGTCGTCGCATCCGAGGCGGGCGGGGTGCTCGGCCTCACCGCGGCCGGCGGCGCGATCGCCTACGCCACGCCCCGCCCGGGCGGCGAGCAGGAGATCGTCGCGCTGCGCGGCGGCGTGCGCACGGTCGTGGCGCGCGGCTGGCCGGCCGGCAGCGCGGGCGCGATCGTCGCCACCGACGGGACGCGCGTGGCCTGGGCGGCAGCGCGCTGCGGCGGCATCCGCATCGCGGTCGCCACGATCGGCGAGCGGCCGCTGGACCAGCGGGTCCGGCCGTGCCCGATGACGATCGGCGCGCACGGCGGCCTGCGCCGCCGCGCGGTCACGCTGCGCGTGACCTGCGACGTGCTGGTGCCCCCGGCCTCGTGCACGGGCGCGCTGCGCGTGCGCGCCCGCGGCGCGACGATCGCGGCCGGGACCGTCCGCGCCGGCCGCGGCGGGGCCGTGCGCCTGCCGCTCACCGCGGCCGGACGGCGCCTGGCCCGCCGCGCCGGCGCGCTGACCGCCACGGTCCGCGCCGCGCGGATCGCGGGCGGGCGTCGGATCGCCTCCACCGCCCGCGTGCGCCTGGCGCGCGGCTGACCGTCAGCGCGCGGCGCGCGCCAGCGCGCGCACGAACCGCGGCGCGTGGATCGTGCCCAGCCCGGTGACGAGGTCGTAGCCGCGGTGGGCCATGTACCCCTGCACCATGTGGCCGCCGGTCGTCTGCCCGTCGTGCGCGTCGCTGGCGGAGTTGTTGCCGACGACGACGTCGACGATGCCGTGGCGCCGCGGCTCGCGCGCGAGCCGGTAGATCGCCCGGTTGACGTGGCGCAGGCGCCGCCCGGCGTGCTGGCGGGCGAGCGCGAGCACGCCCGCCATCAGCGGGGTCGCGACGCTCGTCCCGGCCGCCGGCACCAGGTCACCCTCTCGGGCGAAGGCGATGAGCAGCCCGCTGCTGGCCGCGCCGAGCATGCTGAGGTCCGGGTAGTTGCGCCCGGTGCCGATCGTCCCCGGCACGCCCCGCTGCCACGCCGGCCGGGCGAAGATCCCCGACACGCCGCCGCCCGAGGCGCCGCCCTGCGCGTCCGGGCCCCAGGCCAGGTCCGGCGCGAAGCGCCGCCCCCGCGCGTCGAGCGTCAGGAGCGTGCCGCCGAGCGTCGTCACGTTCGGGTCCGACGCGGGGTAGAAGACCTGGCGCCCGGCCAGGCCGGGCAGGGTGACGCCGTGGTCGCCGCTGCCGGTCACGGCCGGGACGCCGGCCGCGGCGGCCCGCGCCAGCGCGGCGCGGAACTTCGGGTAGGGCCGCTCCGCGCCGCCGAAGCTCATCGAGATCACGTCGGCGCCGGCGGCGACGGCCGCGTCGACGGCCTTGGCCAGCGGCTCGTCCTGCAGGTAGAGGTGGTTGACCGCCTCGCCGGGGACGGCCAGGAACAGCAGCCGGGCGCGGGGCGCGACGAGATGGGCGGCCTGCAGGTCGATGTTCGGCTCGCCGGCCTCGCCGTGCGGCGCGTCGCCGGCCGGGTAGGCGATGGTCACCTGCGGCTTGGGGAGGCCGAACAGCCGGGACTGGTCCTCGACGCTGCGGACGATGTCGACGGCCGGGTTCATGATGATCGCGATCGTCGTGCCGCGGCCGTCGATGCCGGCGCGGTGGAGGCGGTCCAGGCCGTAGGCGCGCTGGACCTGGAGCGGGCTGTAGCAGCGCCAGCCCTGGTCGAGGCAGAGCCGCTGCATGCCCGCGGTCGCCTTGGCGCCGGCGGGCGAGGGGGCGCCGTGAGCGGCGGCGGGCAGGGCGAGGGCGATGAGCGCGGCGAGGGCCGCGGGGAGACGGCGATCGGGCATGGTCGAACGTATCGGCAGCGCGCGGCGAGGCTTGAGCGATCAGCGCGCCCAGGCGATGAGGCGCTCGATCGCCTCGGTCAGCACCGGCTCGCGCTTGCAGAACGCGAAGCGCACCAGCGACCGCATCTCGTGGGTCGGGTCGCCGGCGAACACGGCGATCGGGATCGCCACGACCCCGGCGTCGTGCGGGAGGCGCAGGCACAGCTCCTCCGCGTCCGGGTGACCGAGCGGCGCCGCGTCGCCGGTGACGAAGTAGGTGCCCTCGCACGGCAGCACGCCGAAGCCGGCCTCGCGCAGCCCGGCCGCGAGATGGTCGCGCTTGGCGCGCAGCTCGGCCCGCAGCCGCGCCGGCACCGACTCGCCGAGGTTCAGCGCGGCGGCCGCGGCGTGCTGCAGCGGCGTGCCGCCCGAGAACGTGAGGAACTGCTTGGCGCCGCGCACCGCGGCGACGAGCCGGGCCGGCCCGCTGCACCAGCCGACCTTCCAGCCGGTGAACGAGTACGTCTTGCCCACCGACGAGATCGTCAGCGTCCGCTCCGCCATGCCGTCGAGCGTGGCGAGCGGGATGTGCTCGCCGTCGAAGACGAGGTGCTCGTAGACCTCGTCGGTGACGGCGACGACGTCGTGCTCGCGGCAGACGGCGGCGACCGCCTCGAGCTCCTCGCGGTCGAGCACCCGGCCGGTGGGGTTGTGCGGGCTGTTGAGCAGCAGCACGCGGGTGCGCTCCCACACCGCGGCCCGCAGCTCGTCGGGGTCCAGGCGCCAGCGCGGCGGGTGCAGCGGCACGCGCCGCAGCGTCGCGCCGGCCATCTGCGCGATCGCCGCGTAGCTGTCGTAGACGGGGTCGAGCGCGACGACCTCGTCGCCCGGCTTCAGCAGCCCGAGCATCGACGCCGCCAGCGCCTCGGTCGCCCCGAACGTGACCTGGACGTCCTCGGGCTCCAGGCCATAGGCGCGGCGCTGGTGCGCGCGCACGGCCTCGACGAGCGCCGGCACGCCGGGCAGCGGCGCGTACTGGTTGGCGGTGCCGGAGCGCAGCGCCGCGACCGCGGCCTCGACGACCTCGGGCGGGCCGTCCTCGTCGGGGAAGCCCTGCCCGAGGTTGATCGCGCCGGTCTCCTGCGCCAGCGCGGTCATCGTGGCGAAGATCGTCGTCTGCGGCGCGGGGGTCACGGCGCCGCGAGCGTATCGCGCCCTACCCGCGCCCGTGCGGCGCGGTCCAGTCCATGTCGAGCGGCCCCAGCGGGATGATCCGCGTGGGGTTCAGCATGTCGTGGGTCGTGTAGTAGTGGCGCTTGATCTCGTCGAACCGCACGGTCTCGGCGACGCCCGGCCACTGGTACAGCTCGCGCGCGTACGGCCACAGGTTCGGGTGGTCGACCAGCCGCCGGCCGTTGCAGCGGAAGTGCGTGTGGTAGACGGCGTCGAAGCGCACGAGCGTCGTGAACAGCCGCCAGTCGGCGAGCGTGATCCGGTCGCCGGCGAGGTAGCGCTGCGAGCCGAGCCGCTCGTCGAGCCAGGCGAGCGTCTCGAAGAGCGCGGTGAAGCCCTCCTCGTAGGCCTCCTGGGAGGTGGCGAACCCGGTGCGGTACACGCCGTTGTTCACCCGCTCGTAGACGACGTCGTTGATCGCGTCGATCTCCTCGCGCAGGTCCTCGGGGTACAGGTCCGGCCCCTCGGTCCCCCACTGGTTGAGCATCACGACGATGTCGGCGGACTCGTTGTTGACGATGCGGTGCTCCTCGCGGTCCCACAGGACCGGCACGCTGACGCGGCCGTCGAACCCCGGGTCGGTGGCCGCGTAGGCCTCCGACAGGAAGGCCCAGCCGTAGAGGTCGTCGCGGTGCTCGTCGTCGGGGAACGCCCAGCCGCGCTCGTCGCGGTAGGGGTGGACGAACGACACCCCGACCGTGTCCTCCAGGCCCTTCAGGCGCCGCACGATCAGCGTGCGATGCGCCCACGGGCAGGCGTAGGCGACGTAGAGGTGATGGCGTCCGGGCGCGGTCTCGTCGGCCCAGTCGCGGAAGCGGGAGTCCTGGCGGCGGAAGCGTCCGTCGGCGGCCCCCTCCTTCCCGAGGGTGAAGGCGGAATCGGCGGTCATAGTTGCACACTCAACGATATCAGGCGGGTCATTCCATCCCGATTACCCTCTGAGCGATGCCGGAGCTGCCCGAGGTCGAGCGCGCCCGAGCGCTCATCGCCGAGCGGGCGCTCGGCCGTCGCATCGCCGCCGTCGACGACACCGACGCCTACGTCTGCCGCCCGCACGGCCCGGGCGAGATCGCCGCCGCGCTCACCGGGCGCGAGCTCAGCGCCGCCCACCGGCGCGGCAAGGCGATGTGGCTGGAGACCGACGGCGGCGAGGGCCCCGTCCTCGGCCTGCACCTGGGGATGGCCGGGCGGATCGTCGTCGACGACCGCGCCGCCGGCGACTCCTGGCCCTCGGGCGACGACGGCCGGCCGCTGTGGGACCGCTTCGCGCTGGAGTTCGAGGACGGCGGCCGCCTCGTGCTGCGCGACAAGCGGCGCCTCGGGCGGGCCGTCCTCTCCCCCGCGATCGACCGCCTCGGCCCCGACGCCGCGGAGATCTCGCGCGACGCGTTCCGCGAGCGCGTCGGCCAGGGCGCCGCGCCGCTGAAGGCGCGGATCATGGACCAGGCGGTGATCGCCGGCGTCGGCAACCTCCTCGCCGACGAGGCGCTGTGGCGCGCGCGCCTGTCCCCGCGCCGGCCCGCCGGCGACCTCGACGAGGCCGAGCTCGACCGCCTGCGCCGCGAGCTGCGCGCGGCGATCCGCTCGGCCATCCGCCTCGGCGGCGTCCACACCGGCGAGCTCATCCCCCACCGCGTGCGCGGCGGCCGCTGCCCCCGCTGCGGCGCCGAGCTCGCCCGCGCGCAGGTCGGCGGCCGCACGACCTACTGGTGCCCCGAGGAGCAGACGTGAGCGGGCCGCCGCTGGCGGACCTCACGACGCTGCGCCTCGGCGGCCCCGCCCGCCGCCTCGTGACCGTGCGCGCCGAGGACGAGCTCGTGCGCACCGTGCGCGAGCTCGACGCCGCCGGCGAGCCGCTGCTGATCCTCGGCGGCGGGTCGAACGTCGTCGTCGCCGACGCCGGCTTCGACGGCACCGTGGTGCACGTGCAGACGCGCGGGATCGCCGCCGACGACGCGACGCTGACCGTGCAGGCGGGCGAGCCGTGGGACGTGCTCGTCGCGCGCACGGTGGCCGAGGGGCTCGCCGGGATCGAATGCCTGTCGGGCATCCCCGGCAGCACCGGCGCGACGCCGATCCAGAACGTCGGCGCCTACGGGCAGGAGGTCGCCCAGACGATCGAGGCGGTGCGCGTGCTGGACCGCCGCAGCGGCCACGTGACCGAGCTGGGGCCGGACGCGTGCGCGTTCCGCTACCGCTCGAGCGCGTTCAAGGGCCGCGACGACCGGGTCGTGCTGGCCGTGCGCTTCCGCCTGCGCCGCGGCTCGGTCGGCGAGCCGATCGCCTACGCCGAGCTGGCCGCCAAGCTCGGCGTCGCCGTCGGCGAGCGCGCCGAGCTGCGCGCGGTGCGCGACGCCGTGCTCGAGCTGCGCCGGGCCAAGGGCATGGTCGTCGACCCGGCCGACCCCGAGTCGGTGAGCGCGGGCTCGTTCTTCACCAACCCGATCCTCGAGGCCGACGCGTTCGCGGCGCTCGCGCAGCGCACCGCCCCGGACGCGCCGCCGGCCTGGCCGGAGCCCGACGGGCGCGTGAAGACGTCGGCGGCGTGGCTGATCGCGCGGGCCGGGTTCGAGCGCGGGCTGACGCGCGGCCGCGTCGGGATCTCGCGCAAGCACACGCTCGCGCTCGTCAACCGCGGCGGCGCGACGACCGCCGAGCTGGTCGCGCTGGCCCGCGAGATCGCCGCCGGGGTGCAGGACGCCTTCGGGGTGACGCTGGTCCCGGAGCCGGTGTTCGTCGGCCATGCGTGGTGACGGCCCGAGCGCCGGCCGCGTCCTCGCCGTCCTCGTCGCCGCGCTGCTGGCCGCGGGCGGGCTGGGGATCGCCGCCCGCGCCGCCGCGGGCGCCGGGCTGCTCGCCCATGCCGGGCCGATCGCCGAGCCGGTCGGCCGCCTCGGCCCCTGGGTCATCGCGCTCGGCGCGCCGTGGCTCGCGGTCGCCTGGCTGCTGGGCGCGTTCGCGCGGCGGCCGGCGCTGGGCGCCGTCGCCGGCGCGGTGGCGCTCGCCGGCGGCACCGGCGCCTGGTACGCGTTCACGCTCTGGCAGGTGGGGCGCGCCGCGCTCGACTACACGGTGCCGGTCGCGCTCGGCTGGGGCCTGGCCGCCGTCGCCGCCGGGATCGTCTTCGGCGGCGCCGGGGCGATCTGGCGCTCGGCCCGGTCGACGCTCGCCCACGCCCTCGGCGCCGCGGTGCTGGCCGGGAGCTTCATCGGCGAGGCGATCCTGCTCGCCACGATCTGGGACGGACGCGCCGCGCGCGTCGTCGTGGCGGGCGAGCTCGTGCTCGGGCTCGCGCTGGCCGTCGGGCTGCTGATCGGGCGGCCGCGGTCGCTGGCGCCGGGGCTGGCGCTGACGGCGATCGTGACGCTCGTGGCCGCCGGCGCCGAGCACTGGGTGCGCGAGGCGCTGCGCGGCGTCGGCTGGGGCGGGCTATGAGCGCGCCGCGGCCAGCTCGAGCGTGAACGCCAGGAACGCCTCGGCGGCCGGCGAGCGGCGCCGCTGGGCCCGCCACACGAGCGAGATCGGCAGGTGCATCGGCTCGGGCGCGATCGAGCGGATCGCCACCGGCGCGCCGCCGAACTCCAGGAAGCGGCGCGGCACGAGCGACACGCCCAGCCCGCGGGCGGCCAGGGCGCGGACCATGTCGAGCAGGTAGGTCTGGTAGGCGATCCGCGGCCGGCTGCCCGCCGCGCGCAGCGCCGCCTCGACCGCCCGGCTCATCGCCGAGCCCGGGTAGAAGGCGATGAACGGCCGCCCGTCGAGGTCGGCGAGCGCGACCGCGTCGGCGCGGGCGATCGGGTCGTCGGTCGCGGCGGCGACGACCAGCTCGTCGCGCCCGATCTCGCGCGCGGCCAGCTCGGGCCCGACCTCGTCGGGCGCGACGAACGCGAGCGCGACGTCGACCTCGTCGCGGCGCAGCAGCGCGAGGATCTCGTCGGCGGCGCCCTCGCGCAGCACGACCTCGACGTTCGGATGCAGCGCGTGGAAGTCGGCGAGCATGTCGGGCAGGCTCACCGGGCCCAGCGGCGGCATCCCGCCCACGCGGACGGTCCCGCGCACCAGGCCGGCCAGCTCGTCGAGGTCGCCGTGGAGCGCGTCGACCTCGGCCAGCACGCGGTGGGCGCGGCTGAGGACCGCGCGGCCGGCGTCGGTCAGCTCGACGTGGCGGCTCGTGCGGGCCAGCAGCTCGAAGCCCAGCTCGGCCTCCAGCCGGCGCACCTGCTGCGACAGCGCGGACTGGGCGACGTGCAGCTCCGCCGCCGCGCGCGTGAAGTGGCGGTGCTCGGCCACCGCGGCGAAGTAGCGAAGCTGGCGCAGCTCCATGGGCGAGATCGATCGTAGTTCGCGATGGCAGCGAATCCAATGATGTGTTGCACCGATCGATGCGCGTCGGCACGATCGACCCCATGCCGTACGCCATCCGCCGCGACCTGCGCCCCGGCGACCTCGGCGCCATCTCCGCGCTCCACGGCCGCGTCTACGCCGCCGAGCACGGGCTGGACGCGACGTTCGAGGCCGACGTCGCCGCCTGGATGGCCGACCACGTGCGGCGCGGGTTCCCGCGGGCGCGCGAGGGCCTGTGGGTGGTCGAGGACGACGGCCGCGTCGCCGGGTCGCTGGCGCTCACCGACGAGGGCGACGGCCTCGGACGGGTGCGCTGGTTCCTGCTGGAGCCGGCCGCCCGCGGGCGCGGCCTCGGCCGGCGGATGCTGGACGAGCTGCTCGACCACGCGCGCGCGAGCGGGTATGCGTGCGTGGAGCTCGGCACGTTCAGCGCGCTGACGACCGCGGCCGCCGCCTACCGGCGCGCCGGGTTCCGGCGCGTGCGCGGCGACCGGCGCCGCATGTGGGGCCGCACGATCGTGCTCGAGCACTACGAGCTCGAGCTCGACGTCCCCGCGGCCTCCGCGGCGCGATAGCGTCGCCCGATGCTCATCTCCACCATGAACGACCTCCCCGGCTACGAGGTCGAAGAGGTGCTCGGCGAGGTCTTCGGGCTCACCGTGCGCTCGCGCAACGTCGGCTCCCAGATCGGGGCCTCCTTCAAGTCGCTCGTCGGCGCCATCCTCGCGTTCCGCTTCGACACGTCCGAGCTCGGCACCACCTGGACGGAGATCTGCGCCTACGGCACCGCCGTGCGGGCGCGCAAGCTGAGCTGACGTTCAGCCCCACTTCCCGCGCGTGCGCCGGGCTTGTACGGTCTCAGGGAGCCTGCGAACCTACGCAGTGCGGCGTCTCGCCGCGTCGGAACCAGCCGGAGGAGAGGAACCATGAGTCGCACGATCACGGGCAACCATCACATCACCCTGTCGGTCGGCGACGGCCAGGAGGACTGGGACTTCCACACCCAGACCCTCGGCCTGCGCCCGATCAAGAAGACGATGCTCTACGACGGCGAGGCGCCCGTCTGGCACCTGTACTACTCGAACGGCTCGCTCGACGCCGGCAGCATCATCACGACGTTCCCGATGCGCCAGCACGGCAAGATGGGCCGTCGCGGGTCGAACCAGATCAAGGAGATCGGCCTCTCGATCGACGAGAGCTCGATCGACTACTGGGCCAACCGCTTCGACGAGCTGGGCATCGCCTGCGAGCACGTCGAGGAGTTCGGCACCAAGCGCCTGAAGTTCGCGCACCCGTGCGGCCTGCCCTACACGCTCGTCGGCACCACCGGCGACCCGCGCGGCGGCTACGGCGAGCGCGGCGTCCCGGCCGAGCACGGCATCAAGGGCGCGTACGCCCCGATCGTCAGCGTCATCGACCCCGACGAGATGGTGCTGTACCTCGAGAGCGGCATGGGCATGTCGAAGGTCGAGGAGGAGAACGGCCGCCAGGCGTGGGAGCTGCCCGGCGACGGGCTCGCCCGCCGCGTCGAGCTCGTCCACGAGCCCGACGTGCGTCCCGGCACCTGGCACTTCGCCGAGGGCACGCCGCACCACTGGGCCTGGAACGTGCCCAACGAGCCGACCCAGTACTCGGTCAAGACGTGGCTCGAGGGCCTCGGCTTCACCGACGTGACCGAGCAGAAGGACCGCGGCTACTTCAAGTCGATCTACAACCGGACCCCGGGCGGCGCGCTCTTCGAGTACGCGTGGACGCCCGAGGACCGCGGCTTCCTCGTCGACGAGCCCGAGGACAAGCTCGCCACGACGGTGCAGATCCCGCCGGTCTTCGCCGACAAGGCCGACGAGATGATCGCGTACCTCGACCCGATCGAGGACCGCGCATAGCGCTCAGCGGGTGAAGGTGACGCGCTGCAGCATCCGGCGGTAGCGCGTCATCGTCGACCGGCTCATGTCGCCATGCGTCTGGCGCTTGAGCCGGTCGACCCGTTCGCGGTGGTGCGGGCTCGACAGCGACTCGGCGTGGCCGATCACGTCCCTGGTCGCGATCCCGAAGCGCTCCTGCAACCAGCGCGTCAGGCGCAGCGACGCGCGCAGCTGACGCCGGTTGCCCATCACCTGCGCGTCGCTCTGCCCGACGTGCTCGATGCCGATCGACCTGTGGTTCAGGCCGACCGTGTGGCGGCACATGAGCTCCAGTGGCACGAGCTGGTGGATCGTGCCCTTCGCGTCGATCACGAAGTGCGTGCACGTGCCGGGCAGCTCGCGCAGCTCGGGGTCGGGCACGTTGGCGGCGAACGTGTTCCACGTCGCCCGGTAGGAGTCGTTGGCCGTGTAGTGCTGGACGATGACCTTCGGCCCCTCCAGGCGGAACGACGGGATCCCGTAGTGGCGCTTGGCGTAGCGGCGCATGTCGCGCTTGCGCTTGGCCGGGAACGGCACCGGGTCCTGGTGGATCGGCGGCGGCGGGACGTCGGCGAACACGGTCAGGTCAGCGGCGCGTAGGCGTCCGGGCGGCGGGTCGTCAGGAACGGGAACAGCTCGAGCCAGTCGCGGCGCTGGTCGAGGTCGAGGTCGGCGACGAGGACGGCGGGCTCGTCGCGCGGCGCCTGCACGAGGATGCGCCCGTACGGGTCGGAGACGAAGCTCGAGCCGTAGAAGGTCAGGGGCGCCTCGTGGCCGATGCGGTTCACGGCGACCATGAACGTGCCGTTGGCGATGCCGTTGGCGACGATCACGCGCTCCCACAGCGGCTCGGTGTCGAAGTCGGGGTGGTCGGGCTCGGAGCCGATCGCCGTCGGGTACACGAGCACCTCGGCGCCGGCGAGCGAGTAGGCGCGCGCGAGCTCCGGGAACCACTGGTCCCAGCAGGTCGGGAAGCCGAGGCGCGCGTCGGCGAGGCCGACGACCGGGAACGCGTCGTCGCCGGCCGGGCCGGGGCGGAAGTAGCGGTCCTCGTGGTAGCCGGCGGTGACGGGGATGTGGAGCTTGCGCGTGCGCGCGACGACCTCCCCGCCGGGCGCGACGACGATCGCGGTGTTGTAGCCGAGGCCGTCGGCGGCGCCGGGGTCGCGCTCGTAGAGCGAGGCGTGCACGTGCAGGCCGTGCTCGGCGGCCATCCGCTGCGCGAACCGGGTCGTCGGGCCGCCGGGGATGTCCTCGGCGGCGTCCCTGGGCCCGTCCTCGACGATCGCGAAGTACGGCGACAGCGTCAGCTCCTGCAGGCAGACGAGCTTCGCGCCCTCGCGGGCGGCGAGCGCGATGCCCTCGGCGAGGTTGGCCTGATGGCGCTCAGGATCCGGGTCCCAGCGGTGCTGGACGGCGGCGATCCGGAACGGCGGGCGGGTCGGCTCGCGGACCCGCGCGGGCGAGGGCGGGACGTCGTAGGCGGTGAGCAGCCGCATGGTCCGTCCACGATAGGGCGTCACGTTGGGGGCCCGTCGCGCGTTTCCGCGTCATGCGCCTCTACGACTACGCCGCCTCCGGCAACTGCCTGAAGGTCCGTCTGCTGCTGCGCCTCCTCGACGTGGAGTGCGAGCGCGTGCCGACCGACATCTTCGGCGGCGACACGCTCACCGAGGAGTACGGCCGCCGCAACCCGGTCCGCGAGACGCCGGTGCTGGAGCTCGACGACGGCACGGCGATCGCCCAGTCGCCGGCGATCCTCTGGTACCTGGCCGAGGGCACGTCGTGGCTGCCGGACGATCGCCTCGGCCGCGCGCTGGTCGCGCAGTGGCTGGCGTTCGAGCAGGAGTGGACGATGCGCGGCGTCGCCAGCGCGCGCTTTCGCCTGATCACCGGGCGGCCGGGCGGCGAGGAGCGCGTCCCGATGGCGCGGCGCGCGATGGCGCTGCTCGACGACGCGCTCTCGTCCCGCGACTGGCTCGTGGGCGCGCGCCCGTCGATCGCGGACCTGGCCAACTACGCCTACGCGAGCCGCAGCGACGAGGCCCGCGTGCCCCTGGCCGAGCACCCGCACGTGGCCGCCTGGATCGCGCGCCTGCGCGCGCACCCCGGGTTCGTCGACGACCTCGCCCCGTACCCGCGCAACGCCCAGGCCGGCGCGAGCCGCTCGATCTACGACTGACCCGCCGCCGTCCCGCGCGTTGCTTGTCAGGTTGGTTCCCTCTGCGGGAACCAAGGTGACAAGCAACGCCGAGGTCGCGCGTCAGGGGTAGGCGTCGGGGTCGTCGAGGCCGGCCTTCAGCCACGAGACGATCACGCGCACGCGCGCGTAGGCCTCCAGGCGCGCGGCGTCGGTGCCCTGCGCCTCGGCGGCGTCGAGCTCGGCGGCCAGGCGGTCGACCATCGACGGGCCGATCTCCAGCAGGCCGCCGCTGCCGGCGCTGGCCCAGCGCGCGAGCACGTAGCGCGCCAGCGCGCCGACCGGGATGCCCAGCGCCCGCGACATCCCCTCCAGGGTCACCAGCGCGTCGAGCTGCGAGAGCGCCGCCACCTCGGCCTTGAACGCCGCGTCCGGGTCGTCGTCCGCCCACGAGCCCGTCCACCGCTCCAGGCGGATCACCGGATCAGCCATGGGATCCACCGTAGCCGCGAGAAGGAGCGCCAGCGAGTTTCTCGCAATGCTCGCAAGCCCTCAGGGCGCCGCGAGCACCGGCACTTGCTGGGTGATGCAGTGCGGCCCGCCGCCCCCGAACGCGATCGTCATCGCCGGCACGCCCACCGGCACCCGGTCGGGGAACGCGAGCCGGTAGATCTCCAGCGCCCGCTCGTCGAGCTCCGGCTGGCCGGCCTGCGGGACGATCACCGCGTCGTTGCACACGTACGCGTTGAGGTAGCTCATCGTGTCGTCGCCGTCGTGGGCGAGCACGTCGCACAGCAGCACCGGGAAGCCCGCGTCCTCCAGGCGGCGGCGGTTCTCGTCCATCCGCGGGAAGTTCGGGTCGTCCTCGTCGCACCACTGCAGCAGCACCTCGCCGCCGGGCGCGGGCACGCAGATCATGTCGACGTGGCCGTCGGTGTCGCGGTCCTCGACGAGCCCCTCCCCCAGCCACACGACCCGCGGCGCGCCGAGGCGGTCCAGCAGCTCCCGCTCGATCCGCTCCCGCGACCAGCCCGGGTTGCGGTTGGGGTTCAGCAGGCACTGCTCGGTGGTGATGATCGAGCCGTCGGCGGCGATCGCGATCGAGCCGCCCTCGAGCACCATCTCCGAGCGCGTCCACGGCCGCCCCAGGTGGTCGCACACGCGCGGCGCGATCGTCGCGTCGTCGTCCCACGGCGCGAACTTTCCGCCCCACGCGTTGAAGCCGAAGCAGACCGCCTCCTCGCCGACGAAGATCGGGCCGCTGTCGCGCAGCCACGAGTCGTCGATCGGCGCGCCCCACACCTCGACATCGCCGCTCAGCATCGACCGCGCCTGGGTGACCAGCTCCGGCGGCGCGATCATCAGCACCGGCTCGAACGCGGCGATCGCGTTGGCGACCCCGGCGTACTCCTCGCGCGCCTCGTCGAGGCGGTCCTCCCACAGCTCCTCGCGGCACGGCCAGCCCATGATGGTCCGCTCGTGCGGCTCCCATTCGGGAGGGACGCGGCCGGTCACGACCGGGCGCGACGGGTGCGCTGACGCTCCTCCTGCTTCTCGACGACCCGCTCGATGAGCTGGAGGATCTGCGTCGGCCCGGTGGCCTTGGCCTGGCCGTACGTGAAGGCCTCGCGCCAGTCGGCGACCCGCCCGTCCTTGACCATCTCGTTGAAGAACGCGCGCGGCACCTCGACGCGCACCTTCGCGTCGGCGGCGATGTCCTTGGTGACCTTCGGGCCCGGCATCTCGATCCGGTACTGCTGCACGTCGCCGCGGGCGCGCAGGTCCAGCCCGACGACGAGCTTCAGCGGCTTCAGCGCCGGCACCTCGTCGAGCAGCCGCTGGACGGCCGTCGTGATCTGGGCGGCGGTGTCGGTGGCCGAGGACATCGGCCGCGCAGTCTACGGGTCAGTCGGCGAGGACGTAGGCGGGCTGCCCGACCATGCCGCGGGCGCGCAGGTCGCGGGCCGTCTCGACCCGTCGCCGATCGAACTCGACGAGCGCTCGCTCGCGCCGCTGGTACCAGAGCTCGGCCCGCAGGATCGCGTCGTGCAGGAGCGCCAGGGCGAGCTCATAGGTCTCGACCTCGAGCTCCTCGACGCGGCCGTGGGCGCGCCGCTCGCGGCGGCGCAGCGCGACGACGCGCCGGGTGGCCGCGAGCGTGTGCGGCCGCGCGCCGTGCGCCGTGGGGGACGTGGTGGTGGGGGTCATCGCACGACCTGCCTCGGCGCGCGCGATCGCCCCCATCACCGCATTTCGACGCACGATCGATGGGCGATGCGCCCGGATGTGCGTCGCAGGTGTCTCAGATCTTGTGGCGCTCCAGGAGCTTGCGCCCGATGACCATCTTCTGGATCTCCGACGTGCCCTCGCCGATCAGCAGCAGCGGCGCGTCGCGGTACAGGCGCTCGATCTCGTACTCCTTGGAGTAGCCGTAGCCGCCGTGGATGCGCAGGCACTCCTCGGCGCAGAAGCGCGCCGCCTCGGAGGCGAACAGCTTCGCCATCCCCGCCTCCATGTCGGAGCGCAGGCCGGCGTCCTTCAGCCGCGCCGCGCGCAGCGTCAGCAGCCGCGCCGCCTCCGTCTGCGTGCCCATGTCGGCGAGCTTGAACGTGATCGCCTGATGCTGGGCGATCGGCTTGCCGAACGTCTTGCGCTCCTGGCTGTAGCGCAGCGCCAGCTCCAGCGCGCGCTGCGCGACGCCCACGCCGCGGGCGGCGACGTTCACGCGCCCGACCTCGAGCGCGTCCATCATCTGCGCGAAGCCCCGGTTGAGGCCGGCGTCCTCGCCGCCGAGGATGTTCTCGGCCGGGCAGCGGTAGCCGTCGAAGACCAGCTCGGTCGACTCGACGCCCTTGTAGCCCATCTTCTTGATCTGCGGCGGGACCGTGAGGCCCGGCGTGTTCGGCTCCCCCGGCTCCTTCTCGGCGATGAAGCAGGTGAAGCCCTTGTGGCGCGGCTCGGCGTCGGGGTCGGTCTTGACGAGAACGAACACCAGTCCCGAGCGCAGGCCGTTGGTGACCCACATCTTCTGGCCGTTGATCTCGTAGGCGCCGTCGTCGAGCTTCTTGGCGCTCGTCTTGATCGCCTGCACGTCGGAGCCCAGCTCCGGCTCGCTCAGCGAGAACGCCGCCCGGATCTCGCCGGTGGCCATCTTCGGCAGGAACCTCTGCTTCTGCTCGTCGGTGCCGTACTTCATGAGCAGGTAGGACCCGATGAAGTGCGTGTTGATCACGCCCGAGATCGAGATCCACCCGCGCGACAGCTCCTCGACGATCATCGCGTAGGTGGTGAGGTCGAGGCCCATCCCCCCGTACTCCTCGGGGATCGTGACGCCGAAGAGCCCCAGCTCCTTCATCTGCTCCACGATCGGCTCGGGGAACTCGTCCTCGTGGTCGTAGTGCTCGGCGTTGGGCAGGATCTGCTCGTCGACGAACTGGCGCACCATCTCGGTGATCGCCTTCTGTTCGTCGGTCTTCTCCTCGAACGGGACGGCAACGGCCATGAGTTCGGGTCCTCCACCTCGAGTTCTGGTCCAACCAGGATACGAGCGTTCGGGCGCGCTCTGTGCGGGTAGTTCCCCGTTCATGCCCGAGACGACCGCACGTGAGCTGAAGCTGATCCAGTACCTCAACGAGGCCTACGGCAAGGAGAAGGAGCTGGAGACGGCCCTTCAGGCGCACATCAAGATGACGACGCGCCCGCCGTACAAGAAGCGCCTCCAGGAGCACCTGAAGGAGACGAAGGCGCAGTCGCGCGCCCTCGAGCGCCGCATCAAGCAGCTCGGCGGCAAGGCCGAGCTGGGCGTCGTCGCCGAGGTCGCCGACACCGCGCAGACGGTGGCCAACAAGGCGCTGTCGCTGGCCAAGGGCCAGATGCACGCGCTGCGGGGCACCGGCGAGGCCGAGAAGATGCTCAAGAACGCCAAGACCGAGTACTTCAACGAGCACGAGGAGATCGCGACCTACATCGCGATCGAGACGCTCGCCGAGGCGCTCGGCGACAAGGACACCGCCAAGCTCGCGCGCGAGCACCGCCGCCAGGAGGAGCGGATGGCCGCCTTCCTGGAGCGCCAGATCCCGGTGCTGACGAAGGCCGTCGTCACCGAGGAGATCCCGCCGCGCGAGCGCAAGCCCGCGGGCTCAACCCGAACCGTCAGGTCGAGGTCGAGGTCGACGAAGTCGACGGGTTCCACGCGTGGCGCGCGCACGCGCGGATCGCGCGCGGGCGCGGCACGCGCGCGCGGTCGCGCCGCCTCGTAGGAAACCTGAGCGGGCGTCCGTCCAGGCGCCCGCTCGCCTCCTCCAAGGGCACACGGAGGTGCCGATAACAGAGACGACACACGTCCCTCTTTCCTAGGGAAGGATCCCTTGCTTCACCTTCGACGCATTTCCGACTGGTCCATCGCGGCCCGTCTCATCGCCAGCTTCGGCGTCGTCTGTGCGCTGCTGGCCGCCGTCGTGGTCGTCGGCTGGGTCTCGTTGGGTCAGGCCCGTGACGGTTCCAAGCAGGTCTCGCAGCTCGCGACCCTGAATGACGGCTTCCGCGGCTTCCAGACGCAGATCGCCGGTATGCAGAACCTGGCGACCACCATCGCCGCGTACGCCCAGGCCGGTGACACCCTGCAGTCCGGTCCGGGCCTCGAGGCCCACGAGCAGTTCATGAAGTCGCTGGAGGGCACGAGCGACGCCGAGCTGAACGCCATCCGCGCGCAGCTCACGCCCGCGGAGCGCAAGCTCTTCGACGACATCGGCAAGCCGATCGAGCAGTTCATGGCCAACGAGGCCGAGATGTTCAAGGCCTACCAGGCCGGCGACCTCGATCGCGGCAACGAGATCGCGATCGAGAACCCGAAGTTCGCCGAGCAGACGAGCGCGATCACCGGTCAGCTGGCCGCCTCCATCGCCAAGCGCTCGGCCGACGCGGCGAAGCAGGTCCAGGACGACACCGCGGCCGCCAAGCGCCTGATGCTGATCCTCGGCATCGCCGCGCTGATCGTCGCCGGCCTCGTCGGCTTCCTGCTGGCGCGCAGCATCCGCAAGCCCACCAAGCAGATGGTCGAGGCCGCCAACGGCCTGGCCGAGGGCGACGTGGAGCAGGAGATCACCCTGCGCTCGCGCGACGAGCTGGGCCAGATGGCCGACGCGTTCCGCGGCGTCATCGACTACCAGCGCAACCTGGCCGGCGCGGCCCGCCGCGTCGCCGAGGGCGACCTCACCGCCCAGGTCGAGCCGAAGTCCGAGCGCGACGCGCTCGGGCGCGCGTTCTCGACGATGATCGCCAACGTCCGCGAGGTCGTCGGCCGCATGTCGCAGACCGCCGCCAACCTGGCGGAGGCCAGCCAGCAGATGGCCAACACCTCCGACGAGGCGGGCCGGGCCGTGGGCGAGATCGCCCACGCGGTCGGCGAGGTCGCCGCGGGCGCCGAGCGCCAGGTCAAGACGGTCGACGACGCGCGCGTCACGGCCGAGCAGACGGCGATCGCCGCCCAGGAGGCGCGCGAGCTCGCCGACCAGGGCGCGCGCACGTCGGTCGAGGCGACCGAGGCCATGCAGGCCCTCACCGAGTCGACCGGCCAGATCACCGAGGCGATGCGCTCGCTGGCGGGCAAGTCGGACGAGATCGGCGGGATCGTCTCGACGATCTCCGGCATCGCCGAGCAGACGAACCTGCTCGCGCTCAACGCCGCGATCGAGGCCGCCCGCGCCGGCGAGCAGGGCCGCGGCTTCGCGGTCGTCGCCGAGGAGGTCCGCAAGCTGGCCGAGGAGTCCCAGCAGGCCGCCGGCACGATCTCGTCCCTGATCGATCAGATCCAGGGCGAGACGTCGCGGACGGTCGACCTGGTCGAGGAGGGCTCCAAGCGCTCCAGCCAGGGCTCGCTCACGGTCGAGCAGGCGCGCGAGGCGTTCGAGCGCATCAGCGCCGCGGTCTCGGACGTCGGGTCGCGCATCGCCGCGATCGCCGAGGCCACCAACGAGGTCGCCGCCGTCGCCGAGCAGTCCTCGGCGTCGACGCAGCAGGTGTCGGCCTCCACGCAGCAGACCAGCGCCTCGACGCAGCAGATCGCCGCGTCGGCCCAGGAGCTGGCCCGCACCGCCGAGGAGCTCGAGCGCCTCGTCGGGACGTTCTCGCTGGCGGAGAGCCGGTGAGTCGCGGGGGCGCGGCGCACGGACGCGTCGCGCCCCGTCCGCGGCGGCGCTAGAGCGTGTCGAACAGCGCTGCGAGCCGTCGCATCGCGGAGGCCATCCCGTCGATCTCGGCGGGATCGGCCCCCTCGAGCACCTCGGCCCAGGCCGCGGTGATCTGACGGTTCTTGGCGTCGAACGCCTCGCGGCCGGCCGGCGTGATCCGCACGCCGACGCGGCGGCGGTCGGCGGGGTCGGGCACGCGCTCCAGCAGCCCCGCCCGCGACAGGCCGTCGAGCATCTTCGTGATCGACGCCGGGGTCAGGTCGGCCGCGGCCGCCAGCTCCCCGGCCGAGTGCTCCTCGCCGTCGGCGAGCACGCGCAGGACGGCGTGCTGGGAGAACGTCAGCCCGGGCCGCTGGGCGTCGCGGCCCCGCAGGCGACGCTGGGCGGCGAGGAACTCGCGCAGGGCCGCGCGCAGATCCTCGATGACCTCGACGTCGGTGCGCTGGGGCATGAGGCGTCCCATGCTAGGCGGCGACGATCGGCTCCTCGGGCGCCGTGGCGACGGGACGCCGGTCCGTGCCGCGGGCGCGGCGCTCCAGGCGCGCGAGGTACAGGGCCGGCAGCACGGCGAGCGCGCTGACCCCGACCGCCCACCAGTAGGCGTGGTCGAAGGCGGCCGCCGCCGCGTCCAGGTCCGGGGCGACGCCCAGGCGGCTGGTGAGGACGACCGTGAGGATCGCGGTGCCGACCGAGCCGCCGACGCGCTGGAGCACGTTGAGCTGCGGGGTGGCGTGCGCGATGTCGGACGGGCGGCGCAGCGTGGCGAACGAGGCGGCCATCAGCGGCATGACGCCGCCGCCGAGCCCGAGGCCGCGGACGAACAGCACGGCCGAGATGAGCCAGTACGAGGTGTCGGCGGTGAGGAACGCGAGCGGCACCGTGGCGAGCGTCATCGTCGTCAGGCCGACGACCGCGACGCGCGCGCCGCCGACGCGATCGGCCAGGCGCCCGGCGATGCCCATCGACAGCGCGGACCCGAGGCCCTGCGGGATCAGCAGCAGGCCGGCGTGCAGCGCGTCCTGTCCGCGGACGCCCTGGAAGTAGAGGGGCAGCAGCAGCATCGCGCCGTACAGGGCCGCGCCGGAGGCGAAGGTGGCGACGCTGGCGGCCGCGAAGCCGCGCTGGCCCATGAGGCGGAGGTCGAGCAGCGGCTCGTCGCGGCGCAGCGCGTGACGGGCGAACAGGGCGATGAGCGCGAGGCCGGCCAGCGTCGGCACCAGCACGGTCGTCGAGAGGAAGCCGCCGGCGGCCGAGGTGCGCGAGAGGCCGTAGATGACCGCGGGGACGCCGGTGCACAGGAGCACCAGGCCGGTGACGTCGAGGCGCCCGGCGGCGTGCGTGGCCGCGTCGCGCGGCAGCAGCTTGAGGCCCATGACGAGCGAGGCGATCCCGAACGGGATGTTGATGACGAAGATCCAGTGCCAGCTGAGCTGGTCGATGAGGAGCCCCCCGACGATCGGCCCGATCATCGGCCCGATGACCATCGGCACGCCGATGACGCTCATGACGCGCCCGAGCCGGTGCGGGCCGGCGGCGTGGGCGAGCATCATCTGGCCGAGCGGGAGCGTGAGGCCGCCGGCGGCGCCCTGGAGGACGCGGAAGGCGATGAGCGACGTGGCCGACCAGGCGACGGCGCACAGCAGCGACGTGAGGACGAAGAGGGCGAGCGACGCGAGGTACGCGCGACGGGCGCCGAAGCGCGCGCTGATCCACGCGCTGACGGGGATGACGGCGCCCATGCCGAGGAGGTAGCCGGTGGCCACCCACTGGATGTCGTCGAGCGGGCTGTGCAGCTCGGTGCTGAGCGACTCGAGCGCGACGTTGACGATGGTCACGGCGAGGATCGACATGACCGAGCCCATGCCGACGACGGCGGCGACGAGCCAGACGTGGCGCTCGATGGGGGTGCGGGAGTCGGTGGAGGGGGTCACGAGGAGGCGGGGCTTTCGTTTGCTGGCGAATGTTATGCTAGCAAACTACTTTGGGGCCGTCTAGGCTCCTCGCCCATGAACTTCGCCCGCGACGTCGTCGACCGCGCCCCGGCCGACCGTGTCGCCCTCGTCGAGCTGGCCCGCGACGGCCGCCGCCGCGAGTGGCGCTTCGGCGAGATCGCCGACGGCGCGGCGCGCCTGGCCGGCGCGCTCGCGCGGCGCGGCGTCGGGCGCGGCGACGTCGTGATGACGCTGATCGGCAACCGCCCCGAGTGGGTCATGACGATGGTCGCGTGCTGGCGCCTGGGCGCCGTCGCGCTGCCCTGCAACGAGCAGCTCCGCGCCAAGGACCTGGCGCTGCGGATCGCGGTCGCCAGGCCGCGCCTCGTGGTCGCCGACGAGCGCAACCGCGGCGAGCTCGAGGGCGCCGGCGCCGACGTGGCCGTCGCGCTCGTGCCCGACGACGCGCTGTGGCGCGAGGGCGAGGCCGCCCCCGCCGCCGACCTGGGACCCGGCGACCCGGCCGTGATCATCTTCACCAGCGGCACGTCGGGCGAGCCGAAGGCGGTCGTCCACACGCAGCGCTACCTGGCCGGCCAGACGCTGCAGGCCGAGCACTGGCTCGCGGCCCGGCCCGGCGACCTCGTGTGGTGCACGGCAGCCAGCGGCTGGTCGAAGTCGGCGCGCAACGTGTTCGTCGCCCCGTGGATCCGCGGCGCCAGCGCGCTGCTGCACGACGAGCGCTTCGACCCCGCCGGCCGCCTCGACATCCTCGAGCGCGAGCGCGTCGACGTGCTCTGCATGGCGCCGACCGAGTACCGCGTCATCGCCAAGCGCACGACGCTGCGCCCGCTGCCGGCGCTCCGCGGCGCGGTCGCCGCCGGCGAGGCGCTCAACCCCGAGGTGCTCGGCGCCTGGCACGAGGTCACCGGCCTGTGGATCCGCGACGGCTACGGGCAGACCGAGACCGGGCAGATGACCGGCGCCCCGCTCGACGAGCCGGTGCGGCCCGGGTCGATGGGCCGCCCGCTGCCGGGCGTGAAGCTGTGGGTCGACGACGGCGAGCTGGTCGCCGACCCGTCGACGGTGCCGACGTTCTTCGGCGGCTACCTCGGCGACGGCGACGCGCCGCGGGACCGCCCGTGGCGCACCGGCGACCGCGTGCACGCCGACGAGGACGGGTTCCTCTACTTCGAGGGCCGCACCGACGACGTGATCATCTCCGCCGGCTACCGGATCGGCCCGTTCGAGGTGGAGTCGGCGCTCGTCGCCCATCCGGCGGTGGCCGAGGCAGCCGTGGTCGCCGCGCCCGACGACGAGCGCGGCTCGATCGTGCGCGCGGTCGTGGTGCTGCGCGACGGCTTCGTGCCCAGCGACGCGCTCGCCCGCGAGCTGCAGGACCACGTGAAGGCGACGACCGCGCCGTACAAGTACCCGCGCGTCGTCGACTTCGCCGGCGAGCTGCCCAAGACGGCGAGCGGCAAGATCCGCCGGGCGCTGCTGCGCGAGGAGGGCGAGCCGACGCCTCCTTCCGCGAATCCTTAGCGAGCTAACCTTTCCGGGTGTCGAACGGCGATCGCACCCCGGGGCTGGACCGCGATCTGCTCGTCGTCGCGGCGGTCGTCGTGGTCGGCGCGTTCATGTCGATCCTCGACACGACGATCGTCAACGTCGCCCTCGACGCGCTCAGCCAGGACCTGCACGCGCCGCTCAACGACGTGCAGTGGGTGGCCACCGGCTACCTCCTCGCGCTCGCGGTCGTCATCCCGCTCACCGGCTGGACCGCCGAGCGCTTCGGCGCGCGGCGCGTGTGGCTGACCTCGGTCGTCTTGTTCGTCTCCGGGTCGGTCCTCTGCGGCGCGGCCTGGGACCTCGAGTCGCTGATCGTGTTCCGCGTCCTGCAGGGGCTCGGCGGCGGCATGGTCATGCCGATCGGGATGATCCTCATCACCCAGGCGGCCGGGCCGCAGCGCGTCGGCCGGGTCATGAGCATCATCGGCGTGCCGATGCTGCTCGGCCCGGTCCTCGGCCCCGTCCTGGGCGGGCTGATCGTCGACCACATGTCGTGGCGCTGGATCTTCTTCGTCAACGCGCCGATCGGCGCCGCCGGGATCGTCATGGGCCTGCGCTGGCTGCCGCGCACGAACCCCTCCGACCACCCGGGCCGCCTGGACTGGCGCGGCTTCGCGCTCCTCTCCCCCGGCCTCGGGCTGACCGTCTTCGGCCTCGCGGAGACCTCGCGCCACGCCGGGGTCGGCTCGCCCTCCGCGTGGCTGCCGCTCGCCGGCGGCCTGGCCCTGATCGCCGCGTTCGTCGTGCACTCCCTGCGCTCGCCGCGCCCGCTCATCGACGTCCGCCTCTTCCGCAACGTCGCGTTCGCGTCGGCCGCCGCGACCGTGCTGCTGTTCGGCGTCGCCTTCTTCGGCTCGATGCTCCTGCTGCCGCTGCTCTTCCAGGTCGCGCGCGGGCAGACCGCCCTGGACGCGGGCCTGCTGATGGCGCCACAGGGGCTCGGCGCGGCCCTGGTCATGCCCCCGGTCGGGCGCCTGACCGACCGGATCGGCGGCGGCCGGGTCACGCTCGCCGGGCTGACGCTGATGGTGGCCGCGACGATCCCGCTGGCGCTGCTCACGCCCGACACGCCGTTCTGGCTCATCGCGGTGATCCTGTTCTTCCGCGGCATGGCGCTCGGCTCGGCGATGATGCCGACGATGGCGGCCGCGTACGCGGCGCTCGAGCCGGCCGCGGTGCCGCGGGCGACGAGCGCGCTGAACGTCATCCAGCGCGTCGGCGGCTCGATCGGCACGGCGGTGCTCGCCGTCGTCCTGTCGAGCCAGATCCACGAGGAGGTCCCCGCCGCGGGGGACGCCGGCCTCGAGAGCGCGCGCAACGTCCCGCCGGAGGCGCGCGCCCAGCTCGCCGAGCCGCTGAACGCCGCGTTCGCGCACACGTTCTGGTGGACGGTGGCGCTCACGGCGGTCGCGATCCTCCCCGCGCTCGTCCTCCACCGCGCGACGTCGCGCCGGACGCCGGCGCAGCCGGCCCCGCCCGCGACGACGTCCGCCGACTGACAGCCGCGCCCCCCGGGGACGAGGCGCGCGGCGCGGGCGTCTAGGGTGGCCGCCACGCCGGGCCGGTTGGGAGGCCGCCCCGGGAATCGCTCCAACAACCTGCAGGGAGGTTGTATGAGGACGCACGCTGTGGCGGCGCTCGTCGTCGCCCTCGGCGCGCTGCCGGTATCCGGGGCGGCATCGGCCGCCACCGACCAGACCGGCAAGCGCACGTACGTCGTGGTCTACGAGGAGGGCGCGTCGCCCGCCGAGGCCCGGGCCGCGATCGAACGCGCGGGCGGGCGCATCGTCCGCGAGAACACCGCGATCGGCGTCGCGACCGTCGAGGCGACGAGCGGGTCGTTCGCGGACGCCGCGACGGCCGAGCCGTCGCTGGAGGGCGCGGCCACCGACGAGCCGATCGGCGAGGCGCCGCCGCGCGACCGCCGCAAGGGCGAGCGCGAGCTCGAGCGCGCCCAGGACGCGCGCGAGGCGTCGCGCGGCCGGCCCGGCGGGCGCCACGGCTGGCCGGGCCGCCCGGGCTGGCCGGGCCGCCCGGGCTGGCCGGGCCATCCGCCGGTGACGCCGGATCCGCTGTCGGCGCTCCAGTGGGACATGGACATGATCGGGGCGACGCCCGACGGCTCGTACGCGGTCACGCAGGGCAGCCACGACGTCCGCGTCGGGATCATCGACACGGGCATCGACGGCTCGCACCCGGACATCGCGCCGAACTTCGACGCGGAGCTGAGCCGCAACTTCACGGTCGACGACCCGATCGTGGACGGGGCCTGCGAGACGGATCCCGACGGCTCCTGCGAGGACCCCGCCGACGTGGACGAGGACGGCCACGGCACGCACGTCGCGGGCACGATCGGCGCCCCGCTCAACGGGCAGGGCATCGGCGGCGTGGCGCCCGGCGTCAGCCTCGTGAACCTGCGCGCCGGCCAGGACTCCGGGTACTTCTTCCTGGGTCCGGTCCTCGACGCGCTGACCTACGCGGGCGACAACGGCATCGACGTGGTGAACATGTCGTTCTACGTCGACCCGTGGCTGTTCAACTGCGCCGCCAACCCGGCGGACTCGCCGGCCGAGCAGCGCGAGCAGCGGCTCGTGGTGGCGGCCACGCAGCGGGCGATCGACTACGCCCGCGACCGCGGCGTCACGACGATCGCCGCGGAGGGCAACGGCCACACCGACCTCGGCAAGCCGACCGTCGACACCGCGAGCCCGGGCTACCCGGACTTCGAGACGTCGCCGCGTGAGCGCACGATCGACAACTCGTGCGTGTCGATGCCGACCGAGGCCGACGGCGTCATCGGCGTCACCTCGGTGGGGCCGAGCGGCCGCAAGGCCTACTACTCCGACTACGGGGTGGAGCAGGCCGACGTGGCGGCGCCGGGCGGGGACCTGCGCGACTTCCCGGGCACCGACCGCTACGGGACGCCGGGCAACCTCGTGCTGGCGCCGTACCCGGAGTCGGTGGGCCGCGCGAACGGCGACATCGACGAGAGCGGCGAGCCGACGACGGACTTCGTCGTCAAGGACTGCTCGGCCGGGCCGTGCTCGTACTACCAGTACCTGCAGGGCACGTCGATGGCCTCGCCGCACGCCGTCGGGGTGGCCGCGCTGATCGTGCAGCGCTTCGGCCGGCACGACCGGCAGCACGGCGGGGTGCGGGCCGACCCGGACCTGGTGGAGCAGGTGCTGAAGCGCACGGCGACGGACACGCCGTGCCCGGAGCCGAACCCGTTCGCCTATCCCGACCTGCCGGAGGAGTACACGGCGCTGTGCGAGGGCGGTCCCTCGTTCAACGGCTTCTTCGGTGAGGGGATCGTGAACGCGGCGGCCGCGGTCGGCAAGCGCGGCTGGCGGCCTCAGCGGTAGGCGGCGGGAGCCGGCTCGCCCGGCGCGGCCACGGCGCTCAGCAGGTCGAGCGCGGTCCGCGTCGGGCGGTCGGCCGCCGAGTAGACGACGAGGTGCTGCTCGGGATCGGGCAGCACGAGCGTCTCGTACTCGAGCGTCAGCTCGCCCACCAGCGGGTGCACCATCCGCTTGCGCCCGAACGTCTTGCGGCGCACCGGATGGGCGGCCCACAGGCGGCGGAAGTCCTCGCTGCGCAGCGACAGCTCGCCGACCAGCTCGCACAGGTCGGCGTCGTCGCCCAGCTCCCCGGAGGTCAGGCGCAGCCAGCCGACGGCCTCGGCGGCCACCTCCTCCCAGTCGGGGAAGAGGTCGCGGGCGCCCTCGTCGAGGAAGATCAGGCGCAGCTGGTTCGCACCCGCGCGGTGGCCGAGCAGCGCCCCGGCGAGCGCGTTGTGCGCGAGGACGCGCATGTGGCGCCCGAGGACGAACGCCGGCACGTCGCCGAGCGTCTCCAGGAGGCGCAGCACGCCGCGCCGCACCCGCTGCGGGGCGGGCCGCCGGCGCGGCCTCCGGCTCCCCGCGGCGCGCCCGAGCGCGTGCAGGTGCGCACGTTCGGCCTCGTCGAGCCCGAGGGCGCGCGCGAGCGCGTCGAGCACCGCCTCGGACGGGCGCACGTCGCGGCCCTGCTCCAGGCGCACGTAGTAGTCGACGCTGACCCCGGCGAGCTGGGCGAGCTCCTCGCGGCGCAGGCCGGGCGCAGCGGCGGCGCTCGTAGGCCGCGAGCCCGACGTCCTCGGGCCGCAGCCGGTCGCGGCGGGTCCGCAGGAAGTGGCCGAGGTCCGACAGCGGCGTCCCCATGACGACAGTGTGGCGCACGGACGCACGGCCATCCTGGTCCTGGCAGAACCAGGAACGGCGGGGCTCTGGCTGACGCGGCGCCGCGGCGGGAGCCTGTCGCCATGGACACGCTCAACCCGCTCGACGGCCGCGTGGCCGTCGTCACCGGCGCCTCCTCCGGGATCGGCGCCGCCACCGCCCGGCGGCTCGCCGCCGGCGGCGCCGCGGTCGCGCTGATCGCGCGGCGTGCGGACCGCCTCGACGCGCTCGCGTCCGAGCTCGGCGACCGCGCGCTGCCGGTCGCCGCGGACGCGACCGACCCGGACGCGCTCGACGCCGCCGCCGCATCGATCGCGGACCGCCTGGGCGCGCCGGACCTCGTGGTCGCCAACGCCGGCGTGATGCTGCCCGCGCCGTTCGAGGAGGGCCGGCGCGACGACTGGCTGCGGATGGTCGACCTCAACCTCGTCGGCGTCCTCGACACGCTGCGCGCGTTCCTGCCGGGCGTGCTGTCCGCCGCGGACGCGGACCGCCCGGCCGACCTCGTCGTGGTGTCGTCGCTGGCCGCGCGCGCGACGTTCCCCGGCTACGCCGTGTACTGCGCGACGAAGGCGGCGGTGACGCACCTGGCCGCCGGGCTGCGCGCCGAGCTCGGCGGGCGCGGCGTGCGCGTGACGAACGTCGAGCCGGGCCTGATCGACACCGAGCTCGCCGATCACATCGGCCACGACGCCGAGCGCGAGGCGCTGGCGCAGTGGCGCGCGACCGTCGGCACGCTCGTGGCCGAGGACGTCGCGGACGCGATCGCCCACGTCGCCGGCCGGCCGGCCCACGTGCACCTCGGGGACCTGCTCATCCAGCCGACCCGTCAGGCTGTCGGGGCATGACCAGCGCACTTCCCGTCCGCCGCCTCGGCAACAGCGACATCCGCGTCGGGGCCATCGGCCTCGGCTGCATGGGCATGAGCTGGGCCTACGCCCCAGACGACCGCGACGACGACCGCTCGATCGGGGTGATCCACCGGGCGATCGAGCTCGGGGTGACGCTGATCGACACGGCCGACGTGTACGGGCCGTTCACGAACGAGGAGCTGGTGGGACGCGCGCTGGCCGGCCGCCGCGACGAGGTCGTGCTCGCCACGAAGTGCGGGCTGATCGCCGAGGAGCCGGCGCCGGGCGCGGCGTTCCAGATGCGGCGCGACGGGCGCCCCGAGCACGTGCGCTCCGCGCTGGAGGCGTCGCTGCGGCGGCTGGGGACCGACCACGTCGACCTCTACCAGCTCCACCGCGTCGATCCCGACGTGCCGGTCGAGGAGACGTGGGGCGCGATGGCCGAGCACGTCGCCGCCGGGCGCGTGCGCGCGATCGGGATGTCGGAGGCGACGGTCGACGAGCTGACCCGCGCCCACGCGATCCACCCGGTGGCGAGCGTGCAGAGCGAGCTGTCGCTGTGGACGCGCGAGCCGCTCGACGACGTGCTGCCGTGGTGCGAGGCCAACGACGTCGCGTTCATCCCGTTCGCGCCGCTCGGCCGCGGGTTCCTGACCGGGCGCCAGGCCAACGCGTCGTTCTCGGCCGACGACTTCCGCGCGCACAACCCGCGCTTCACCGAGGAGGCGCGCGCCGCCAACCAGGCGATCGTCGACCAGGTCGCCACGATCGCGTCCAGCCACGGCGCCACGCCGGCGCAGGTGGCGCTCGCGTGGGTGCTCTCCCGCGGCGAGCAGGTCATCCCGATCCCGGGCACGCGCCGCATCCCCTACCTCGAGGAGAACGTCGGCGCGGCGGGCCTCGCGCTCAGCGAGGACGACCTGCAGGCGCTCGACGCGCTCCCGCCCGCCGTGGGCGCGCGCTACGGCTGACGCGCGCGCCGACGGGCCGCCCCGCCCCGCCCCGCCCCGCCCCGCCCCGCCCCGGGCACGTGTGGCACCTGGCAGCCGCATAGCGGACGCCATGTGCCACACGTCGACCCCCGGGCGGCGCGGGACCGCCTACGGGACGTCGCGCGGCTTGTCGTGCTCGCCCTGCTGGGCGTCGCTGATCTGGTCGGTGTCGCCCAGCGGGGTGTCGTCGTCCTTGGACGGCGCGGGCGGCAGCGTGTCGGCGTTCTCGTTGTCGCCGCCCTCGGCGCCGACGTCGTCTCGATCTCCGTTCATGGCCGCAGGCGTACCCGCGCCGGGGCCGCCGCCAACGCGCCCTGGACGTAAAGGTCCGATCTCACTACCTTCCCCGCGCATGGAGCTGCAGGAGCTGCGAGCCGCGGTCGAGGCGGGCGCCGTCGACACCGTGCTGCTGGCCATCACCGACATGCAGGGACGCCTCCAGGGCAAGCGCCTGCACGCCCGCCACTTCCTCGACGAGGTCGCCGACCACGGCGCCGAGGGGTGCAACTACCTCCTCGCCGTCGACGTCGACATGAACACGGTCGACGGCTACGCGATGGCGTCGTGGGAGCGCGGCTACGGCGACTTCGTCATGCGGCCCGACCTCGCGACGCTCCGCCCCGTCCCCTGGCACGAGGGCACCGTGATGTGCCTGGCCGACGTGGCCTGGCACGACGGCAGCCCGGTCGTCGCCTCGCCGCGCCAGGTGCTGCGCCGCCAGCTCGAGCGCCTCGCCGAGCGCGGGTGGACGGCCAACGCCGGCACCGAGCTGGAGTTCATCGTGTTCCGCGACAGCTACGAGGACGCCTGGCGCAAGGGCTACCGCGACCTCGAGCCGGCCAACCTCTACAACGTCGACTACTCGCTGCTGGGCACCGCCCGCATCGAGCCGTTGATCCGCCGCATCCGCAACGCGATGAGCGGCGCCGGCCTGCGCGTCGAGGACTCCAAGGGGGAGTGCAACCTCGGCCAGCACGAGATCAACTTCCGCTACGCCGACGCGCTGACCGCCGCCGACGAGCACGCGATCTACAAGAACGGCGCCAAGGAGATCGCCGCCCAGGAGGGCATGGCGATCACGTTCATGGCCAAGTGGGACGAGCGCGAGGGCAACTCCTGCCACATCCACTTCTCGCTCGCGGACGCCGACGGCCCCGTGTTCCCGCGCGACCGCGCGCTGTTCGAGGCCTTCCTCGCCGGCCAGCTCCACTGCCTGCGCGAGCTGACCCTCCTGCTGGCGCCCAACATCAACTCCTACAAGCGCTTCGCCAACGGCTCGTTCGCCCCCACCGCGGTCGCGTGGGGCCACGACAATCGCACCTGCGCGCTGCGCGTCGTCGGCCACGGCCCGTCGCTGCGCTTCGAGAACCGCGTCGGCGGCGCCGACCTCAACCCGTACCTGGCGCTCAGCGCGCTCATCGCCGCCGGGCTGCACGGCGTCGACGCGGGCCTGACGCTCGAGCCCGCCTTCGCGGGCAACGCGTACCTGTCCGACAAGCCGCACGTGCCGACGACGCTGCGCGAGGCGCGCGACCTGTTCGCCCAGAGCCCGGTCGCCCGCGCGGCGTTCGGCGACGAGGTGGTCGAGCACTACCTCAACAACGCGCGCGTCGAGATCGACGCCTACGACGCGGTCGTCACCGACTGGGAGCGCGTCCGCGGCTTCGAACGCCTATGACCGGCGTCGCGGATGCCGAGGACGCGATCTTCGCGCCGGTCCGCTCGCACACGGCCTTCGAGGAGACCGTCGAGCGGCTCGGCACCGCGATCAAGCTCGGCCTGCTGAAGCCCGGCACCCGGCTGCCGCCGGAGCGCGAGCTGTGCGCGATGCTCGGCATCGCCCGCTCGACGCTGCGCCAGGCGCTGACCGCGCTCGTCCAGAGCGGCCACCTGCGCGCCACGCGCGGCCGCGGCGGCGGCACGTTCGTCGCCGACCGGCCGCCGCCCGCCCAGCCGCCCTCGCCGGAGCTGCTCGCCGGCTGGCGCGACGCCTGCGACTGGCGGCTGTCGGTCGAGCTCGGCGCCGCCGTGCTGGCCGCCGAGCGCGCGACCGCGCAGGAGCTCGACGCGCTGGCGGCGCTCGTCGACGAGCTCGACGGGCTGCTGGAGGACTTCCCCGCCTACCGGCAGGCCGACGTGCGCTTCCACGTCGGCGTCGCCGAGGCGACCGGCAGCGCCCGGCTCGTCGGCGCGATGACCGAGGCGCAGGGCGCGATGACCGACCTGATCGCCCTCATCGCCCACCCGCCCGAGGTGCTCGACTGGTCCAACGCCCAGCACCGGCGCATCGTCGGCGCGCTGCGCGCCCGCGACGGCGACGCCGCCGCGCGGCTCGTCGTCGAGCACCTGCGCGGCACCGAGCACGTGCTCGCCGGCCTCCTCCCCGCCTGAGCTTGCGCGCGCACCGCCGGTCTCGTAGATTCCGCAACCAGAAGGACCAGTCTCCATACCTTTTGAACGACGCGGGCGGAGGGCGATGACCGACACGCTGCGGGTGATCGAGCCCGCGACCGAAGAGCTCCTGGAGGAGATCCCGCGCGCCGGCGCCGAGGAGATCGACGCCGCGGTGGCGGCGGCCCGGCGCGCCTTCCCGACGTGGCGGGCCGTCGCCCCCGGGGACCGCGCCCGCCTCCTGCGGCGGGTCGCCGACCTCGTCGACGAGCGGCGCGAGGAGCTGGCGCTCCTGGAGGCCCGCAACGCCGGCAAGCCGATCGCCGACGCGCGTGGCGAGATGGGCATGGTCGCCGACGTGTTCCGCTACTACGCCGGGGCGCCCGAGCGCCCGGGCGGCGAGACGATCCCCGTCGCCGGCGGCCAGGCGTTCACGGTGCGCGAGCCGCTCGGCGTCGTCGGCCTCATCACCCCCTGGAACTTCCCGCTGACGATCGCCGCCTGGAAGATGGGCCCGGCGCTGGCGGCCGGCAACACGCTCGTGCTCAAGCCCGCCGAGCTGACCCCGCTCACCGCGCTGCGCTTCGAGCAGCTCGCGCTCGACGCGGGCCTCCCGCCCGGCGTCGTGAACGTCGTCGCCGGCCCCGGCGCCACCGCCGGCGCGCGCCTGGTCGAGCACCCCGACGTCGCCAAGATCGCGTTCACCGGGTCGACCGCCGTCGGCCGCGGCATCGCCGCGAGCGCGGCCGGCACGCTCAAGCGCGTCACGCTCGAGCTCGGCGGCAAGTCGGCCAACGTCGTGTTCGCCGACGCCGACGTCGAGGCCGCCGCGGCGGCCGCGCCCGGCGCCGTGTTCGGCAACGCCGGCCAGGACTGCTGCGCGCGCTCGCGCATCCTCGTCGAGCGCCCGGTGCTCGACGAGTTCCTCGCCGCGCTGGAGGGCGCGGTCGCGCAGGTGCGCGTCGGCGACCCGCTCGACGAGGCGACGCAGATGGGGCCGCTGATCTCGGCCGGCCATCGCGAGCGGGTCGCCGCCTTCGTGCCCGACGGCGCCCCGGTCGCGTTCCGCGGCACGGCGCCCGACGGCCCCGGCTACTGGTTCGCGCCGACCGTCCTGTGCCCCGTCGACCCCGGCGACCGCGCGGTCCGCGAGGAGATCTTCGGGCCGGTCGCCGCGGTCATCCCCTTCGACGGCGAGGCCGAGGCGATCGCGCTGGCCAACGGCACGCCGTACGGGCTGTCGGGCTCGATCTGGACGCGCGACGGCGCCCGCGCGCTGCGCGTCGCCCGGGCGATCGACAGCGGCGTCCTGTCGATCAACTCCAACAGCTCGGTCCGGGTCAACACGCCCTTCGGCGGCTTCAAGCAGTCCGGGTACGGGCGCGAGCTCGGCCCCCGCGCGCTCGAGGCCTACTCCGAGGTGAAGTCCATCTACTACGCGACGGGAGCGGCATGAGGCTGAAGGACAAGGTGTGCGTCGTCACCGGGGCGTCCGGCGGGATCGGCGCCGCGACCGTGGCTGCCTTCCAGCGCGAGGGCGCGCGGGTGGTCGGGGCCGACCTCGGCGAGGACGCCCCCGGCGACCTGTCGCTGCAGGTCGACGTCACCCACGAGGGCCAGGTCGTCGACATGTTCGCGCGGACGGTCGAGACCTTCGGCCGCATCGACGTGATCTTCAACAACGCCGGCATCTCGCCCGAGGACGACGCGTCGGTGCTGGAGACGACGCTCGAGGCGTGGGACCGCGTGCAGAACGTCAACCTGCGCTCGATCTTCCTGTGCTGCAAGCACGGCATCCCCCACCTCCTGGACAACGACGGCGGATCCGTGATCAACACCGCGTCGTTCGTGGCGGTGATGGGCGCGGCGACGTCGCAGATCTCCTACACCGCCTCCAAGGGCGGCGTGCTGGCCCTGTCGCGCGAGCTCGGCGTCGAGTTCGCCCGCCGCGGCGTGCGCGTCAACGCGCTGTGCCCCGGCCCGGTCGACACGCCGCTGCTGTGCGAGCTGTTCGCCAAGGACCCCGAGCGCGCCGCCCGCCGGCTCGTGCACGTGCCGATGGGCCGCTTCGCGCGCGCCGAGGAGATCGCCAACGCGGCGCTGTTCCTGGCCAGCGACGAGTCGAGCTTCGTCACCGCCTCCACGTTCCTGGTCGACGGCGGCATCAGCGGCGCGTACGTCACGCCTGAGTGACTTTCGGCACACGGCGCGGGCGCGGCGTCAAGTCGCGCCCGCGCCCGCCGACGTCCGGGAAGTGAGCCTCAAGCATCTCGCGTCCAAGCTGCTGGCCGGCGGCCTCACCGCCGGCATCGTGCTCATCTGGTGGCCGCGCCACTACCCGACCGACGGCGTGCAGTGGCTCGTCGCGCGCGGCGTCGTCGCGACGCTCGGCTTCGAGCTGATGCTGCTCGCCTACGCGCCGGTCGAGGACCGGCTGACGCGCCGCCTGGCGGGCCGCCTGCCGGTGGGCGGGCTGCGCCGCCGCGCCCAGCGGCTGCCCGCGCCGGCGCGCGGCGCCGGGATGGGCGCCGCCGCGATGGCCGCGATCGCCGTGCCGATCGCGCTGCTGGCCGGCGCCGGGCCCGCGCCCGACCCGGTCGCCCCCGTGACCATCGAGCGCACGAGCCAGCCGGTGAAGGTCGTGCGCGAGGTCGTCGTCAAGCGCAGGGTCATCCACGACGAGGTCGCCGTCCCCGTGCCGGCCACCGGCGTGAGCGCACGGTCCGCGCCGGCCGCGTCCACGCGCACCGCCGGCGCCGAGCCGGCGTCCGCGCCGCGCTCGCGCACGTCGGAGCCCAAGGAGCGCCGCGCGACGGCCGATCCGCAGCCCGCCGAGGCGGTCGCGGAGACGCCGCCGACGACCGCGCCCGAGACGGCCGAGCCGCCGCCCGCCGCCGAGGGCGATGCCGCCCCGGCGCCGGCCACGGCCGCCGCCCCGGCGCCCTAGCGCAGGACCTGCGCCTCGTAGCCGTCGCCGCGGATCGCGGCGAGCACCGCCTCCGCGTGGGCCCGGCCGCGCGTCTCCAGCACGAGCTGGACCGCCGTCTGGCGCACGTGCAGGTCGATGCCCTCGCGCACGTGCTCGACCTCGACGAGGTTGGCGCCCTCCGCCGCGATGCAGCTCAGCAGCCGCGCCAGCGCGCCCGGCCGGTCGGGCACCTTCGTGATCAGCGCCACGCGCCGCCCCGCCTGCGTCTCCTGGCGGCGCGTCACGGTCGCCAGCAGGCCGGCGTCGACGTTGCCGCCGCTGAGCAGCACGACCGTCGCGCCGTCCGGCGCCGGGCCCAGCCGGCCGCTGCGCAGCGCCGCCACCCCGACCGCCCCCGCCCCCTCGACGACGAGCTTGGCGCGCTCCATCAGCGCCACCATCGCCTCGGCGACCTCGTCCTCGGAGACCAGCTCGATCCCGTCGAGCACCTCCGACAGGATCGACAGCGTCATCTCGCCGGGGCGCTTGACCGCGATGCCGTCGGCGATCGTCGTCTCGGGCGGCTCCAGGTCGACCGGGTGGCCGGCGCGCAGCGACTCGCGCGCGCCCGGGAACGTCTCGACCTGCACGCCGATCACCTGCGCGTCGGGCCGCGCGGCCTTGACCGCCAGCCCCACGCCGGAGGCCAGCCCGCCGCCGCCGACCGGCACGATCACCCGCGCCAGGTCGGGCACGTCCTCCAGCAGCTCCAGCCCGACCGTGCCCTGGCCGGCGATCACGTCGGGATCCTCGAACGGGTGCACGAACGCCTCGCCGCGCTCGGCCGCGCGCTCGCGCGCCAGCGCCACGCACGACTCGACGCTCTCCCCCGCCAGGATCACCCGCGCGCCGAGCGCCTCGGCGCCCTCGGCCTTGGCGATCGGGGCCCCCGCGGGCATCACGACCTCGCACGGCACGCCGCGGGCGCGCGCGGCCGCGGCCAGCGCCTGCGCGTGGTTGCCGGCGCTGCCGCACACGACGCCGTTGCGGCACGCGTCGCCCAGCGCGTGCAGCTTGGCCAGCGCGCCGCGGATCTTGAACGACCCGGTGCGCTGCAGCGACTCGGCCTTCAGCAGCACCGGGCCGGCGTCCGGCTCGCCCAGCGTCAGCGCCGGCAGCAGCGGCGTGTGCCAGGCGACGTCCGCCACCGCGTCGCGCGCCCGGCGGACGTCGGCGACGGTGACGGCCGTCATCGGGTCATCCCGTCAGCGCGACGAGCGCGGCGATCTCGACCTGCGCGCCCATCGGCAGCGCCGCCACGGCGATCGCGATCCGCGCGGGCGGCTCGGTCTCGAAGAACGAGGCGTAGACCTCGTTGACCTCCTTGAAGGCGCCCATGTCGGTCAGGTAGACGGTCACCTGCAGCGCGTCGGCGAGCTGCGCGCCCGCCGCCGCGCAGACCGCCGTCAGGTTGGTGAGGCACTGGCGCGCCTGCTCGGCGGGCGTCGAGCCGACCAGCTCGCCGCTGGCCGGGTCGAGCGGGATCTGGCCCGAGCAGTACAGGACCCCGTTCGACGCGACGGCATGCGAGTACGGCCCGATCGCAGCGGGGGCGTCGAGGGCGGTGACGATCTTGCGGTGTGCGGTCATGGGTGAGGGGAAAGCTAGCGTCAGGTCCATGGCCAACGCGCTCGCCCGGGAAACCTCGCCGTACCTCCTGCAGCACGCCCATAACCCGGTGGACTGGCTGCCGTGGGGCGACGAGGCGCTGCGCCGCGCGCGCGAGCTCGACCGCCCGCTGCTCGTGTCGATCGGCTACGCCGCCTGCCACTGGTGCCACGTGATGGAGCGCGAGTCGTTCGAGGACCCGCAGGTGGCCGAGCTGATGAACGCGCGCTTCGTGTGCGTGAAGGTCGACCGCGAGGAGCGCCCCGACGTCGACGCCGTCTGCATGGAGGCGGTGCAGACGATGACCGGCCACGGCGGCTGGCCGCTGAACGTGTTCCTCACGCCCGAGCAGGTGCCGTTCTTCGGCGGCACGTACTTCCCGCCGCGCCCGGCGATGAACATGCCGAGCTGGACGCAGATCCTCACCGCGGTCGCCGAGGCGTGGGAGGAGAAGCGCGACGCGGTCCGCGAGCAGGCCGCCCGGCTGCGCGAGCGCCTGGGCCAGACCGCGGCGCTGCGCCCCGCCGCCGGCGCGCCGACCGCCGAGACGCTGCGCCACGCCGTCGAGAACCTGCAGGCCGCGTTCGACCGCCGCTTCGGCGGCTGGGGCGGCGCGCCGAAGTTCCCGGCCGCGTCGACCATCGACTTCCTGCTCGGCCAGGGCGAGACCGACATGTCGGTGACGACGCTGCGGTCGATGGCCACCGGCGGCATCCACGACCTCGTCGGCGGCGGGTTCGCCCGCTACGCCGTCGACGCCACCTGGACGGTCCCCCATTTCGAGAAGATGCTCTACGACAACGCGCTGCTGGCGCGCGCCTACCTGCACGGCTGGCAGGCGACGGGCGAGGAGCTGCTGGAGCGCACGTGCCGCGACACCCTGGACTGGATGCTCGCCGAGATGCGCGCCCCCGGCGGCGGCTTCTGGTCGTCGCTGGACGCCGACTCCGAGGGCGTCGAGGGCCGCTTCTACGTGTGGACGGTCGAGGAGCTGCGCGACGCGCTCGGCCCCGACGCCGACGCCGCGATCGCCTGGACCGGCGCGACCGCGCGCGGCAACTTCGAGGGCGCCAACGTGCTCGAGGCGCGCGGCCCCGAGCCCGACGCGCAGACGCGCGAGCGGATCCGCTCCAAGCTGGCCGAGGTGCGCGCCGGCCGGGTCCGCCCCGCGCTCGACGACAAGGTGCTGACGTCGTGGAACGCGCTGGCGATCGCCGCGTTCGCCGACGCCGGGGCGGTGCTCGGCGAGCCGCGCTATCTCGACGCCGCGCGCGCCGCCGCCGAGTTCCTGCTCGGCGTCCACCGCGACGCGGACGGGCGGCTGCTGCGCACCTCCAAGGACGGCGACGCGCGCCTGGGCGCCTACCTCGAGGACCACGCGTTCCTCGTCGAGGCGCTGATCGGGCTCTACGAGGCGACGTGGGAGCCGCGCTGGCTGGCCGCCGCCCGCGAGCTGGCCGACGCGATGATCGCCCGCTTCGCCGACCGCGAGAACGGCGGCTTCTTCACCACCGCCGACGACCACCCGACGCTCGTCGCCCGCCGCCGCGACCTCGAGGACAGCCCGATCCCGTCGGGCTCCTCCAGCGCCGCGCTCGGCCTGCTGCGCCTGCACGCGCTCACCGGCGACCACGCCTACGAGGCGCACGCCGCCTCGACGATCGCGCTCGCGCAGGAGCTCGCGCCGCGCTACCCGATCGCGTTCGGCCACCTGCTGCAGGCGATCGCGTGGGCGGTGGGCCCCGCGCGCGAGGTCGCGATCGTCGGCCCCGACCCGCAGCCGCTGCTGGACGTGGTCCGCGAGGCGTACCGCCCGCGGATCGTGCTGGCCGGCGGTGCGCGGGCGACCGACGAGGTGCCGCTGCTGGCCGGCCGCGAGCCGCTCGACGGCCGCGCCGCCGCGTACGTGTGCGAGCGCTTCGCCTGCCAGCGGCCGGTCGGGGAGCCCGCCGAGCTCGCCGCGCTGCTCGACGGCTGAGTCGCGTAGGTTTCCCGCCGGCGGGATGCGTCGGCTCTCCTCCTCCATCACCGGACCCCGCGCCAAGTGGGTCGTCTTCTTCGCCTGGATCGCCCTGATCGTGGTGATGCTCGCCGCGAACCTCCCGGGCCGCTTCGCCGACGCCGAGGAGAACGAGTCGCGCTCGTTCCTGCCCGGCAGCGCCGAGTCGACCGCGGTGCTCGACGTCACCGAGCGGCTCGCCGGCGCCGAGACCGCGCCGACCGTGATCGTCTACCACCGCGACGGCGGGCTCACCGACGAGGACCGCCGGCGGATCGTCGAGGACGTCCGCCGCCTCGACGAGGCCACGAAGGCGTTCCCGAACACGTCGTCGTTCGGCAACCCGGTCGACCCGGACGCCTCGACGCCGTACGAGCTCGCCCCCGACGGCGCCACCGCGCTGATCGGCAACGTCATCCGCGCCGAGGACACCGGCGACTCGGGCCAGATCATCGACCCGATCGACCGCTACCGCGAGCTCGTGTCCGACCCCGGCAACGGGCTGGAGGTGAAGGTCACCGGCCCGGCCGGCTTCTCCGCCGACGCGATCAAGGTCTTCGAGGGGATCAACACGACGCTCGTCGGCGCCGCGCTGCTGCTCGTCATCACGCTGCTGATCCTCATCTACCGCAGCCCGGTCTTCTGGTTCTTCCCGATCCTGGCGGTCGTCGTGGCCGAGCTCGGCGCGCGCGGCGGCGGCTGGGTGCTGACCGAGCTCGGCGTCACCGTCAACGGCCAGAGCTCGGCGATCCAGTCGATCCTCGTCATCGGCGCCGGCACCGACTACGCGCTGCTGCTCGTCGCCCGCTACCGCGAGGAGCTGCGCCGCCACCAGGACAAGCACGAGGCGATGGCGCTGGCGCTGCGCAGCGCCGGCCCGGCGATCCTCGCCTCCGGCGTGACCGTGATGGCGACGCTGCTGTCGCTGAGCCTGGCGCAGGTGAACGGCACGTCGGGCCTGGGCCCGGTCGGCGCCGTCGCGATCGGGATCGCGCTGCTGGTGATGCTGACGTTCCTGCCGGCGGTGCTGACGATCGCGGGGCGGCGCCCGTTCTGGCCGTTCGTGCCCTACGGGCCGGAGGGCCGCGGCGCGCCCGACCACGAGCCGATGCGCGTCCCCGGCCTGGCGCCGCTCGTCGACCGCCTCGGCCCCGGCGTCACGACGTTCACGATCGTCGGCGTCCTCGCCGCGCTGGGGACGGCCGCCGGGTCACCGGTCGCCGGGCTGATCACGCTCGTCGTCGTCGGGCTGCTCGTCGGCCTGCTCGTCGGCCCGTACCGGCGGCTGCGCGCCGGGCCGATGGAGCGCCTCGAGGCGCGGATGCACGCGCGCGAGCACGCCGTCGACGAGACGCACGGCTGGTGGCGGCGCGTCGGCGAGGCGGTCGCGCGGCGCCCGCGGGTGATCGGCGCCGGCGGCCTGGCCCTCCTGGTGGTGATGGCGCTCGGCCTGCTCAACTTCACGACCGGCCTCACCCAGAGCAACCAGTTCCGCGACACGGTCCAGTCGGTCGAGGGCCAGGCGCTGATCGAGCAGTCGTTCCCGCCCGGGCAGGCGGCGCCGACCGACGTCGTGCTGTCCGATCCCGCCGCGGTCCCGGCCGTCGTCGAGGCCGCGCGCGGCGTGCCGGGCGTCGCGGCCGTGTCCGAGGAGCCGGTGGCCGGCGACGACGAGGACGTGCAGCTCGCCGTCTACCTCGACAAGGACCCCTACTCAGAGGACGCGTTCGCGATCGTCCCCGACCTGCGCGAGGCGGTACGCGCCGCCGCGCCCGTCGCCCTCGTCGGCGGGCCGAGCGCGATCGAGTACGACCTGCGCGAGGCGGCCGTCGACGACACGATCCTGCTCATCCCGATCGCGCTGGCGATCGTGCTCGTGATCCTCGGCGTCCTGCTGCGCTCGCTCGTGGCGCCGGTGCTGCTCGTCGCGACCGTCGTCATGTCGTTCCTGGCCGCGCTGGGCGTGGGGGCGATCGTCTTCGACGTGATCTTCGGCTTCCCCGGCAGCGACCCGTCGATCCCGCTGTTCTCGTTCATCTTCCTCGTCGCGCTCGGGGTCGACTACAACATCTTCCTGATGGCGCGGGTGCGCGAGGAGGCGCTGCGCCACGGCACCCGCGACGGCATGCTGCGCGGCCTGGCCGTCACCGGCGGCGTCATCACGTCGGCGGGCATCGTGCTGGCGGGCACGTTCGCGGTGCTCGGCGTGCTGCCGCTGACGTTCCTCACCGAGATCGGCTTCGTGATCGCCTTCGGCGTCCTGCTGGACACGTTCGTCGTGCGCTCGATCCTCGTGCCCGCGCTCGTGTTCGACATCGGGCCGCGCATCTGGTGGCCCTCGCGGCAGGGCCGGCTCAGGGAGCCGTGACCGCGGCCGCCAGGGCGAGGCGGTGGTCGCGCGTCCACGGCGGGCGGCGCAGGACGGCGAGGTCGGTCGGGAAGTCGTCCGGCCAGTCGCGCACCGACAGCGACGCGACCGGCGCCGGCAGCGCGGCCGCGAGCTCGTCGAGCGCCGCTCCGCCCACGCGCCGGGCCGAGGCGCGCACGCGCGCGACGAGGTCGGCCATCTCGGCGTCGTCGAGACGGCGGCCGTCCTGGTGGTGGATCGGCATCGCCGGCAGGCCGGGCTCGACCAGCTCGATGCGCCGGCGGTCGACGACGCGATGGCCGGCGGTCGCCGTGACCGCCACCGCCCACCCGAGGTGGTGGGCGACGCCCAGCCTCAGAGCACCGGCAGGTAGCGGTCGAGCTCCCACGGCGTGACCTGCACGCGGTAGTCCTCCCACTCCTGGCGCTTGATCTCGACGTAGCGGTTGAACATGTGCTCGCCGAGCGTGCGCAGGACGAGCTCCGACTCGGCGGTGATCTCGATCGCCTCGCCGAGCGTCTCCGGGAGCTGCTCGATCCCGAGCCGCTTCCGGTCGTCGGGCGCCAGGTGGTAGAGGTTCTTCTCCATCGGCTCCGGCAGCTCGTAGCCCTTCTCGATGCCCTCCAGGCCGGCCTGCAGGAGCGCCGCGAACGTCAGGTACGGGTTGCACGCCGGGTCGGGGCAGCGCAGCTCCATGCGGGTCGAGTTCTCGTGGCCCGGGTGGTAGAGCGGCACGCGGACGAGCGCGCTGCGGTTGCGCCGCGACCACGCCACGTAGACGGGCGCCTCGTAGCCGGGGACCAGGCGCTTGTAGGAGTTGACCCACTGGGCGAAGATCGAGCAGATCTCGCGCGCGTGCTTGAGCTGGCCGGCGATGAACGCCTTGCCCGCGTCGGACAGGAAGTACTGGTCGTCGGGGTCGTAGAAGGCGTTGCGC
>Ga0180220_1000380_pt1 | contig 53989 bp, 53 predicted proteins | sample eDN5th37CBELigBY_FD_151335 | JGI IMG/M metagenome (GOLD analysis project Ga0180220, IMG submission 151335) | Enriched backyard soil microbial communities from Emeryville, California, USA - eDNA 5th pass 37_C BE-Lig BY (version 2) (version 2) | ecosystem: Environmental > Terrestrial > Soil >...
CTGGTTCAGCAGCCGTACAAGCGGGGCATAGAGGGCCTGGCAGGCGCAACCGATGAAGAACAAGGCCTCTCCCCTGCCGACCTCGAAGGCAAGCGCCCTTGACAGATCGGCACGAAAAATGACCCACAAGGCGCCGATGCCCGCGATCACCAGGCCGATCCAGGCCCGGCCTGTCGTGCGCTGGCCGAGCAAAGGGCGGCCGAGCAGCGCCGCCATGATCGGAATCAGCGTGAACACCGCGCCCGTCGAGACAGGATCGGTGATTGCCAGCGCGACGAACATCAGGATGAAGAACGCCGCCATCAACGCACCGAGCAGCAGGAAGCGCCATACAGCGCGCGGCGCGCTTATGCATTGGCCTTTGACGAAGACGATGATGCCTCCGAGAAGGGCGGTGGCCAAGAGGAAACGTACGGCGTTGATCGCCGCGGGACCGATATGGGGTGCGGCAAGCGCGCCGACCGAGAAAGACCCCGCGATCAACAGTGCATAGCTTAGCATGGCCAGATTGGCGAGAAGCGCTGAATGCCGGCGGCCGGCGCTGTTCAGGTCAGCGTCTCTCATCTGTAAAAACATGGCTCGATCTCTAAACAACGGCGATCCCGGATGACATCGCTTGTGGCGAAAAAGAGGGCGGATATCTGGGTGCCAGATGGGACCACGCAATCTTGCCCCCTCCGACGTGCTCCAGTAATGTATTTTGCATATTGAATTTATTATTTCAATCCACCATCCATCGACAGTTCGGGGTTCCCCCGCCGAACAGGCTCTGGGTGAGCGATTTCACCTATGTCGCCCCCTGGCAGAGCTTCGCCTATGTGGCCTTCGTGATCGACGCCTTCGCTCAGGCATTACGCCGACCGTCGGACGTGTCGGTGACTCTTACGACAACGCCTTCGCCGAAACGATCAACGGCCTTTACAGGGCCGAGGTCATCCATGGCGTGGGCCATGGAGGAGCTTCGAAGCCGTGGAATTCACCATCCTGGAATGGGTCGATTGGCTCAATCATCGACTGCTTCTGGGGTCCAGAAGAAACACCCCGCCAGCCGAGGCTGAGAGCAGCATTACGCTATGCTGGACGAACCGGCTCTGGCCGCATAACTTAAATCAGAACCTGATGTTGAGATTTGCCTTGAAGGACTGCTCGGCGACACCGGAGCTGAACTGCCCGTTGTAGGACGCGCCGAACGTGGTGTTGGATGTGATCGCGAGATCGAGACCCGCTTCTACCACGGCTGCATCGCGCGCGACCGGTACGCCGGCGATGGTGAAGGCGTTGCCGCCGGCAAAGCGCATCGTGCTTTCGGGCGTCCCGTCGCCGAAGGCATGACGCCAGCCCACCATGCCCTTGGCTGTCAGGTTCGCGTCGTTGGGGCCGAAGGTGGTCGAAGCACGCAGGCCGAGCGTGGTGAAGGTCGCATCGGTGTTGACCGAAGCGCTGGTCAGCGCCGCAGCAGCGCCCTGTTCGGTAAAGCCGCTGGCGTTGACGGATACATGGGCAAGGTTGGCGAAGGGCTCGAAGGCGACATTGTCGGCCTGCATGCGATAGCCGAACTCACCGAAGACCTGTGCCGTTCCGGCATTGTAGTTGCTCTTCAAGCTATCGTTGACGCCAGGGATCGCGATGATGCGGGTCGTCGATATGTCATGCAGCGTGTAGGCTGCGCCGGTGCGCAGGGCGAAGTCGCCCCATTGTGCGCCGCCATAGAGGCCGAGATGGTAGTTGTCGCTCGAACCGGAGGATTGGCGGCCGGTCACATCGACGTTGGTGCTGCTGTAGCCTGCGACCGCGCCGAAGCGCCAGACGTCGAACAAGGGCGTATCCGCGCCGAAGAGGAGGCCGCCGGTCGAGTGGTCGAGGCTTGCGGCATTGCCGTCGCCATCGATCTGCCCCCACGATCCGAAGCCCTGGCCCCAGAATGCGAAACCGTCGGCCGTATCCACGCCACTCGAGCCAACCCCATCAAAGGCGGCGCGGAGGCGGTCGTTGACCGCATTGCGGATGAAGCGGCTGTCATCGATCAGCACCGTCTTCATCGATGCATGGGCCTCGCCCGAGAGCGCATCGAAGCTGGCGCGCACCAGATTCGGATCGGCGGCCAGAGCGGCCGCGCTCCAGAGCGGATTACCGCTACCGAGCGCCTCAATGGCCGTACCGGTGGCGATCTGGTTGCGGGTGATGCCGGCGGACGCGAACGCGATGTCGTTGCGCAAAAGCTCGAGCGTCACATCGTTGCCGTCGCCCCCGGCATAATCAAGGATGGTGTCGAGAAACAGCAGGTTGCTGGTAATGGGGCTGAAGGTCCCTACGACTGCGCCGGCGCTCTGCTTGTCGATGATGGTGAAGGGACCGTTGAAGACGTTCCAGCTCGCCGCATCGGTTGGCGAGAGCAGGAGTTCCAGCGTGGTCCCGGTGATATCCACGGCACCTGAGACGACAAGCTGGTCGGCGGCCGTCGGCGTCGCTTCGATCACCAGTGTGCCGTTACTCACATAATCGCCTGCGATATGCTGTATGCCGATGGAATTGCCCGGCGCGTGGACCGCACCTGCCGCTATGATGGTGCTCAGGCCTGCCGTGCCGACCGTGCCGGTACCGCCCAGCCGGCCGCCGGCGCCGATGGTCAGTGCACCGCCCAGCGCGCCGCTTCCTCCCACGCCCACCACCAGCGCACCGCCGGAACCCACTGTGGTCGTACCGGAAAAACCCGAGGAATCGCCGGTCAGCGTCAATATGCCCGTGCCGGATTTGACGAGATCACCGATGCCGGTGAGAACGCCGGCATAGGTCGTATTTGTTGCCTGGTTGACGGTCAGGTCTGCGGCACCGAACGACACTGTCCCGCCTGCGCCCGAGAGCGACGACATGGTCAGGTCGAACCCGCCGAGGTCGAGCGTGCCGCCATTGACGGCATAGGCGGTGTTATCGACAAAGGCGCCGGCCCTGATGGCCAGCAGCGTACCGCCATTTACCGTCGTGCCGCCTGTGTAGGTATTGGGACCCCATAGATCCAGTATCCCGTCCTCAAGAGTCAGACCGAGGGTTCCGCTACCCGAGCCGTCCTCAATCGTTCCGGTAAAGGAGGAGTCGCCAGGTTGTCCAACCACCGTCAGAACGGCGTTCTGGGATGAGCCCTCATTGGTAATGATCCCCCTCTCGTCATTGGAAACGTTCAGCCTGCCGACAGTCGTGCTATAACCGTTGAGACGCAGTTTCGTGTCGCGGTCGGTAAAATAGACGGTGCTCGTTGCCGACAGGGCATTGTTTGCCAGAACATTGACGATCGCATTGTCATCCAGATCGAATATCGCGCCGTTGCCGGCGCCCGTCACCGACAGGTTGACGACGCCCGACTCCTCAACCTGGCCCGGTCGGCCCGAAGCTGCGATTTTGGCCAAGTTGAAGAACGAATGTTGAACGTTCGTGCCTACCAGGACCGTTCGTCACCACCGATTTCGTGGATATCGACCTCGATGGAGCACCTGTAGCTCTCGGCGATGTTGAACATCTCTGTCTGGAGATTTTCGATTTCATCATCCAGGCTGATGCCATCGGGCTCGCGGTCATAGGTGATGGTCAGAGTGTAATCGCAGTTACCGGTCTTTTGCATCTGATAATCACGCTTCAGCATCGCCTCGATGCGCTCCCGAGCGGGCTTTCTGCCCCGGCCATGTTTGTTGAAGTTCTCGATGATCAGATGCAGGGCTATTGCGGCGGACGGCGGCTTCTCCGGCAGCTCGGTCTTTGGCGGAACGTCGAGCGCCCGATAGACGGTCATTCTCGAGACCTTCAGCTCGCGGGCAACACTCGCCTTGCTTGCTCCGGCGGCGACGCGGCGTCGGATCTCATCGTCATCGACGTTTTTCTTCCGGCCTTTGTAGGCGCCTTCGATCTTGGCGGCTTCGATCCCGGCACGCTGGCGATCCTTGATGAACTTCAGTTCCATGTCGGCAACCATGCCGAGGATGGTGATCACCATCCTTCCCATGGTTCCGGCCGTCGTGACTTCCGGCTCCAGCACCCGCAACGAGGCACCCTTTTCTTCGAGTTCATGGACCAGGTTCAGAACATCGCGTGTGGAGCGGCCAAGCCGATCGAGGCGCAAGACGACAAGCTCGTCGCCGGCACGCAGGAACTGCATGATCGTCTCAAGCTCGGTGCGTCCGGTTCGCGATGCGCCCGATCCAGCTTCCGAACGAACGATTTCACAGCCCGCTGCCTTCAACCGGGCAATCTGGATGTCGAGTTCCTGGTCCGTTGTGCTGACGCGGGCATAACCGACGCGGCTCATAGGCAAATCCGTCACATTAGGGTGGCTTTGTCCTTGTACTGTCACATTGCTGGAAAAACCACCCTTTTGTGACATGTCGCATATGTCACTTTCGATTGTCACGCTAAGGTGCACCCAAATGTGATGATCGGGATTGCCTCGGTCATGCCGCCAGCCGCCCAAAATCGATCCGGCTATTCAGATCGAGGTCGAAACGACCATATGGGTTGACGTGACTGTAAATCAGCGGCGTGAGGCCGCGATAATCCTCCGGCGTCATCCGGCCCGCCCATTTCGGTTCCACCAGCACGGTCTGAAGCATACGAGTGTTCACGTAGACGAGTGACGCCTGCAGCAAATGCAGCGCAAGGGCGGAGACCTCCTGCTCGTCGACCCGGTTGGTGGCGATCTCGCCGCCCTTGCCGAAGAACACGAACCCGTTGGCGCTGTTCCAGTTCTCCACGACATTCAGCCCCTCGTGGATTTCGCGGCGGAGCGATTCCTGACGAAGATACCGGCACAGGAAGATCGTCTTGACCGCGCGACCGAGCTCGCTCAGCGCCTTGTAGGTCGGGTGCATCACTTCGGCCCTTGCAAAACGGCGCAGGATCGCCTCCGGGTCTGCCGTTCTCGTCTTCATCGCGGCGGCATATTTGACCATCTCATCATATTGCTGCTCGATCTCCTCCCAGTTGATCGCGCCGGAAAGGATCGGCAGGAGATTCGGGAGCCGCGCGCGCATCGCCGCGTCCGGAATCGCCAGCTTCTGGCGACCGATGGCTTTCAGACGCGGCGCGAGTTCGAACCCGAGAAGGCGACAAAACGCGAAGCCGACCGCGCTCTGACCATGGCTGTCGACATACTGGCGCTGAATTTCCATGTCGGTGCAATGGCGAAGAACGCCTTCGATCATGGAAGCGACCTCCGAGGACGAGCACCGCTTGAGCTGCGAATAAACGCAGGTCGCGCGTTTCTCGACGTGCCAGTAGATCATGACGCCGCGCCCACCATAGCGGGCATGCCATTCCGTCATGAGATTGCGGTCCCACGCGCCGAACTTCGTGGAATCGGACGCGCAGGCCGTGCCCGCGTCACCCCAAACGGCTGCATTGCGGATCGCCAGCGTCGCGTTCGCAACCCGCGCGCTGGCCTCTCTCAGGGCCGGTGCATGGATGAAGCGACGATGAACATGCAGCAATTCCTCATAGCTCACATCGGGTGTCGCGCCCGCGACCCGCTTGATCCCGGCATTCGTGCCGAGCGCATAGAGGCACAACAAAAGCCGTCGATCCAGCGTCTCTTTCGATAGAGAAACCCTCGACGCCGACGTTTCGAAAGCATCCAGAAAGCCGGTATCGAGTGCAGCCTCCTTCAGCACGTCGAGCAGCCCGGTCATCGGCCAGCGTCCGCCGATCTCGCCTTTGATCGCATCGAGGCCTTTCGGCTCGGGTGCAGGCTTGAACGGTGTGATCGAGATGCGGTTTTCGCCACGCCACAGAAGCCGGACCTTATCATTGTCCGGGATATTGGCATTGAGGAGCAACAGTTCCCGCTCAAGCTCTGAACGGATGGCAGACGTAAATGTCCTCGCGTCTGGTGTCAGGTTGAGGTCGGAATAGTAGGCGGCACGCCGGACTTCGAAGTCCTTGGGGAGATCGTCGTCCGGGTTCCGGTAACGGTCCGCGCCAACGACCCAGATTTCCTTGGAGCGAATGCGGTCGCGCAACAACGTGAGAACGCAAAGCTCGTAACTGATCCGGTTCACACGCCCATCGCCATCGATGACGGAGCTGCGCCACCTGGCGGGAATAACCTCATCGGTCGGAACGTCCTGCATCGGCACGAACCGGCAACCGTCATCCATCTTGCTCCGAATCCAGTCGAGCGCCGCAAGCACCGGACGCCACATCGTGTTGTTCGACCGGAATTCCAGAACGGAAAGCAGGTCGGGCAACATGCGCCGGTAATGATTGGCCCAGGATGAGCGCATCACCTTATATATACGCCGATCGAGCGCCCCTTTCGCCTGGCTTTCCTTGACGATCGCCGCCAGCTTGTCCTTGCCGACAATCGGGAAAATCACATCGCAGACGCGCCCGGACGGTTCCTCGATCGAGGCGCTGGCGATCTCGACCAGCAGCCGTTCCTTTCCGTAGACCCGCTCAATGTCCTTTGCGATATGGCTCACGACCTTGCGTTTCGAGCGCGTGCCGATCTTGTGGACCGTCTCGATCAGAAGATCGACCATCGCATCCGTCAACTGCGCCTCGCGGAACAGAAGATAAATCGCATACAGCCCGATCTGCCGCGCAGGCGCGTGCCGGCGCATCTCCGAAGCCTTTTCGCCTCCAACGCGACGAACAATCTGCTCTACCCAAGCCTTGCCGGTCGTCGCGAGAAGATCCTGAGGCAGATTGAGTTTCTGAATGAAGGCGAGTTTCGCCGTCATGCCGAGCATGTTGTCGAGCGAAGCCTGGCCAGCGTCACCTTTCATCGTGTTAAACCCGGTCTGGCCGTCCGGATCGGTAATTGAAGCCTCCAGCAATGCGACCGTGCTCGCCGAAAGTCGGTCGTGCACGCCGCCCAACCAGCTATCCAGATAGTGCTGCCGTTGCGACCGAACCAGGCGCTCCAGTTCCTTGCGCGAAGGCCCGTAAATACGCCGATCCCGGCACCACAGAAAAACATGCTCGAGCATGGCGCTGACCGACTGCCCACTCGGGCACAACTCGCTCGCCATCCACAACGTCAGCTGTTCCCGATCAGCCCGCTTCAAACGTCGAAAGCCAAGGTGCTGCAAAATCTCCGCGCAATGCCGACGGGCAGTGCGACCGGAGAAATCATAGTGATTCACGGCGTCAGCTTCGAGGCCCAGCTGCTCGGCCAGATACAAAACACCATCGGCGGGGAGCGCCGCATGATCCTGCACGAAGAAGCCGTGCGCGGCGAAGAATTTAAGCTGAAGCGCCAGTCCCAGCCGCGCCGGTCCGGGTTTGCCGTTCACAAAATCAGTGTCGGAAAAGCTCAGGCTCCAGCGGCCGATGAAATCCTCGCTCGATATACCTAAACCCATCACGCCACTCCTATAGCCGGAGCGGCACGTCATTCTCCCAAAGTGCAGCCGTCAATCAGTTTGCGCTTGTTCCCACAACGTTCTTCAACTTGGCCAAAATCGCAGCTTCGGGCCGACCGGGCCAACCTCCACTGTTTCGCCGGTAACGGCACCGGCTACTCTCAGGTCGAGAGTGCCTGTTTGACGAATGGATTTGCTCCCCCCCAGCAGATTTTCAAGAACGAGTGTGCCCTGGTCGACGATGGTAGTGCCTGCAAACGCCGAGGAATTTCCCGTCAGCGTCAACGTGCCCGCGCCGGTCTTGCTGAGTTGGCCATTGCCGGACATCACTCCGGACTGGGTGAGCGTTGTTCCTGCGGTCACGTCGAAGGTTCCGCCACCGGTCCCGATGGTGGTGGGGCGGTTCATGGAAAAGCCCGCAGTCGTGCGCAGCGTGCCGCCATCGAAAGACAATGGACCGTTGGCAGCGCCAAGATTGCTGTTTTGAGACACGGAGACAATACCAGCATTGAGCGTGGTGCCGCCCGTATAGGTGTTGTTTCCGGAGAGAGTTGTGGTGCCTGAACCGCCATGCGTCAATTCAACGTTGCCGGTGATCGATGTCGAGAAGGTGCTGTTGGCGGTGTTGTCGAAAATCACCTGCCCGGATGCTCCATAACCCCAGATTCCCGTAGCAAGGACATCGCCGCCGCCATCCCCGATGACCAGCGTGCCGCCATTCAAGCCCAGCGTGCCGCCGTTTCCGTTGCCTGAGACATCGATCACTCCACCATTGCGCAGCACGAGCCGCCCGGTATCGTAGATCCAGGTGGTTCCCCCGCCCTGAACGAGGTTGCCGCCATCAATATCCAGCAGTGATGGTGCTGCGACTTCATTATTGCCGACGGCAAGAGTGGACGACAGTGCGAGACCACCGCCGGCCCGGATGATCAGATTGCCCGATGTTCCACTGCCGTTGCCAAGGCTGAGCAAAAGAGCTTCGGCATTGGTTCCACTATTGATCTCCGCCGTCCCGCCATTGGCGAAGAATGCACCTTCGGTCGCCGTCGGCGAATTCCCGGCGTTCCAGTTTGCACCCGAGTTCCAGTCGCCTGTCCCGCCATTCCACGATACGCTCTGTGCCCAGGAGGGCCCCGCTGGCAGGGCCAAGGCCAGCGCCGTGGTGCAGAGCAACGCGCTCATGCGAAGCCCGTGGCCTGCCCGGCCTCGCTGTCCCTTCGCCTTGAAATTCTTCACCATCGTATCGCGCCCCCCGGCCACGCCCTCAGCGGCCCATATGAATTACCCCGCCAATAAGACCGACAGGGCAAGGCGCCCCAATCAACCATTTCAACCGCAGGTGCTTGGATTTCCTAGAGGAATCGCGCTGTCACGTCACCCCGACTAAACAGTAGGGGTGTGGTGTCGGCTCGATCAGCCGGCTCCACCGGAACCGCTGAGCCAGAGGCTCATCAGGGCGGCGCGGCTCTTTACGCCATATTTGCGAAAGATCGCGACGACATGCTGATGCGTGGTGGAATCGGCAAGGCCGATATGGCGCGCGATGCTCTTCTCAGTCGCACCGGTCAGCAACAGTTGCAGAACCTTCTGCTCCGCCGGTGTCAGCGGGGCTTTCGCCACAAGAAGCCCATGGCTCAGCATCAGGTGGCGATGGAACCATTTGATGCCGCGCAGGGCATAAGCCAGCAGGGCGACGGTCTCATCGGCAATCGGATGATGCGAATAAAACGCGAAATGCGACTCGCTGGCATTATTCAAGGGGAAAGCGACGAAAGCGACGTCGTGGATATCGCAGAAGCCGTAGTGCTTTCGGTAGAATGGCGTGTCGAACCAGTCCGCCGGCAGATCCCGGCGCAGCGAATAGGTCCGGAAGGTGCCGACATTCTTGAGGGGAATCAGGAAAGACGGATCGATGTCCCGACGCTCCCAGACCTCCATCACGCCGGCCATATGCTTGTCGTCGGACTGTAGCAGGGCGGGGTGAAGCGCTTCGCCCACGGCCACGCGCCAACCGAGCAGCGGATCGGCTTCGTCCGCGCCCTCCATACGAATGGCGCCGGCCCAGGTGGCATTCCACATATCGCCGAGTTCGGAAAGGCGCGTCATCGCATGTGCAACCGCGGCTTTCGATTGGCTCAGATCAAAATCCGACAGTTCGTCCCATAGGCAATGTACTTGTTCTCGCCGCTCATCGAACATCAGGCGCTTCTCAAGATCTCCGGGGTTACCGGCCGACAGTTTCCATCCACTTGCCGGATAACCCACTACTGGCTGTCACCGCAATGACCCGTCCCAGGTTCGTCAATCTTCAGTAGCCCGGTCTGAATCCCGCGCCCGGCTTCCGCTTCGCTCTGCCGAGGTTTTCATTGAGCATTCGCAATCGAGCATGGGCGGCGTGAGTGAGCGGACCTGCGGCAGCCTCATGGGGCAAACAACCACCCCTCGCAGACCTATGAGATTAGCTGGCGACCAGTTTGAAGCTTCAAACCAATAGAACACGCCAATCGCTGCATGGTCTTCCAGATCACGACGCAGAGATCGTAGTGCAGCAATCAAATCGGGATGGCGCACAAGCTCCACCGCCGGGCCCGCCTGAAGCTTGGTGGCGACGGCACGGTCATAGACCGCCACGCACGCCTCAGCGGTGAGGCGCGATTGAGCGCGGTGCCAACTCGCCGATCTTCGCCCGCGCAATCCAGCGAACAGCGCTCGATACGCACACTCCGAACCGTGCCGCCGCTTGACGTGCCGACATGGCTTCGTCCGAAGCCTCCAGGACCCTTGACCGAAGATCTCCGCTCAGTGCTCTTCCCGCCATCCACCTTCATAAAGGTAGCGCCTTTCTGAAGAACCGTTTCGCCGCCAATAGATCACGCCGCTCGCTGAACGAGAATTCGACGGTCTCGCCGATACTGTCCATGGCACGGTAAAGATACATCCACTGGCCACGGACCTTAATGTATGTCTCGTCCACATGCCATTTCCCAGTCACGCTGCGTTTGCGTCGGTTGAAATGGCGCCCTTTGAACATGACGCGGTCTCCGGACAATCGAATTGTCCGCATGCCAGCCAGCCATTACCGAAGAGTTTGCAACACAACCGGCACCGACGCCATCGTCGAAAGGTTGCCCGAGGACGCGCCGTGGCGAGGCGGAGGGGATTTTGACCACGGATTCATCGCGAAGAGGATGAGTTGTCGCGCGGCGGTTTTTAAAATAAAAACGAGATCAACCGCACGCCCTGTCGGTATTACAAAACGCCCGATAATGTTGCCTTATCATTCGTTTTCCCCTTTATATGAGAAATGGCCTCTCTCGTCGATCAAAACCCCGAAAAGCGTGCTGAGCACCGCTCTGCTCAACCACAGGAAACGCCGCCGGGCGTCGACCAAACCGCGGCCTCGGCCGTGCCCGACATCCTGGTTGCCGACGACATGCCAGACATCGTCGACGTCGTCATGGAGATGGGAAGAGCGCCGGAGGAGCCGCCGGCCGAAGCGCCCTCTCCTTCCCTTGCGGTCGTCTCGACCCCGCGCCTGCCGGCGCATCTCGACGCGTTGGCGGATCGAGCGCGCGATTATGTCGAGGCCGCGAGTTCGGCCAATACGCGGCGCGCCTACGCTTCGGACTGGAAACATTTTGCCAGTTGGTGCCGTCGGCAGGGCGTCGAGATGTTCCCGCCCGACCCGCAGACCGTTGGGCTCTACATCACGGCCTGCGCGTCCGGCACGGCAACAGGTGACAAGAAACCAAACTCGGTATCGACGATCGAACGCCGGCTCTCCTCGCTGACGTGGAACTACGCCCAGCGCGGCCAGCCGCTCGACAGGAAGGACCGCCATATCGCCACCGTGATGGCCGGCATTCGCAACACCCACGCCGCCCCGCCCCGTCAGAAAGAGGCGGTGCTGCCCGAAGATCTGATCGCCATGCTGGAGACGCTGGATCGCGGCACTTTGCGCGGCCTGCGCGACCGCGCCATGCTGCTGCTCGGCTTCGCCGGCGGGCTGCGCCGCTCCGAAATCGTCGGGCTTGATGTCGACCGTGATCAGACCGAGGACGGGCGTGGCTGGATCGAGATCCTGGGCAAAGGCATGCTGGTCACGCTGCGCGGCAAGTCTGGCTGGCGCGAGGTCGAGGTCGGGCGCGGCTCGTCGGACACTACCTGCCCGATCGTTGCCGTGGAAACCTGGCTTAAATTCGCAAGGATCGCACATAGCCCCCTGTTTCGGCGCGTCACCGGACAGGGCAAGGCGGTCGGCGCCAACCGGCTCAACGACCAGGAGGTCGCCCGCCTGGTCAAACGCGCTGCAATGGCAGCAGGCGTTCGGGGCGATCTAAGTGAGAAAGACCGGGCAAAGCTGTTTGCCGGCCATTCCCTGCGCGCCGGTCTGGCCTCCTCGGCCGAAGTCGACGAACGCTATGTGCAAAAGCAGCTTGGCCACGCCTCGGCTGAAATGACCCGGAAGTATCAGCGCCGGAGGGATCGCTTTCGCATCAATCTCACAAAGGCGAGCGGACTGTAAGCGCCCTCCCCTGCCCCACTCAGTGCGCCATTTCTGCGGTTCGTTCGTTGGTCTCGCTGTCCTTGGACGACAAGGCACGCAGCACCGCCTCAGGCTCTCGGTCCATGATACGAAGTAGAGTACGAGCGGCTCCACTTGGCTGCCGCGTGCCCTGCTCCCACTTCTTGTACCCGGAAGGGCTGGTTCCAAGCACAGTCGCCATCTCATCCTGCGTCAGGTCGAGCTTCTTGCGGATAGCCTTTGCATCGACCGCGCCGACATCGACGGTGTGTACCTTGATGCCCGGAACTTCCTTTCCCTGCGCGTGCGCCAATGCCTCAGACATGGCCTGAATGAGATCGGCGCCAAATTTTGTCATCTCGCTCATGTCCTGCTCCTGTGCGCCGCCTTGATCGCCTTGGCGAACGCGGCTACCGCTTTCGCCTCATCAGGTTTCAGATCGACCTTCTCATTCTTGCCATAGGCCAGCAGCGCATAGATCGGTGCGTCGTCGCTGTACCAATAGTAGATGACCCTGGCTCCGCCGCGTTTGCCCTTGCCTTTGGCGCCGAACCGCATCTTGCGAACGCCACCAGTTCCTGGAATCTCGTCGCCTACCTGCGGATTGGCCGCGAGAAAGTCGATCAGTTCCTTTCGTTCGTCTTCGCTGAACAGCTCCGCCGCCTGCTTGATGAACAATGGTGTCTCGGCGACGGTCTGCATGCGCTTCCTATAACCCAATGGGGTATATAAGGGATGCCGAGGACAAGAGTCAATGCCGCCGCGGCGACCACGGCGCGATTTCAAGGGATCCTTTGTCTTTATCTTCTGTGTTTGGAAAACTGTCCTCCCCTGCTCTCTCAGGCGCTCCAAATGACCGCTGACATCCAAAATCGTACTTCCCGCCGACCACAGGGCCGGCTTATCGGCTATGCGCGCGTTGTCTAATCGCGGTTCTCCAGTCAAGCACCTCTTTCTTTTCGGCAGCATCAAAGGCGCGCCGGTAGCGTAAGCCAGTCGCAGCGGTCGAGGTGCAATGCCGGGGTCAGGGTTGTCTACGCGGTCAGCCAACTATGCTGCCGCACGATGAGTTTCGAGACGGACCCTGCAATGTCTCAAAGCGCAATCCGTCGGTTGACGATTGCCGCGCGCATAGCGCAGTGGTCCCATATCTCACGTCCCGGCGGACGCACCCGCAGCTTACAGCCAGCGGATTTCAGAAAGCCTTACTACGATGCTCGATCGTGCCGATGGCTATGCAGGAACCAAGCCTGTTGCTTTGAATGGCTGACCGGTTCGCCACATGGAATGCAGGAGGACAGCCAGCTTTCGGGCCACTGCTACGTTCGCCCGCTTGAACCCAATACGCTCCCGTAGGTTGAGCCCCCAACGGCGAAGGGCACTATCGGTTTTCGCTCGGGTAAGAATATGAGCTGCTGCCTCGTACAAATATGCGCGCAGGAGCTTGTCGCCCTGCCTCGATATTCGCCCCTGAATGTCGATGGTTCCCGATTGGTAGCGACGTGGTGTCAGACCGATCCAGGCTGCGGCAGTGCGTCCAGAGCTAAACACCGAAGGATCACCAATCGCACCCACGAAACCGACTGCCGTCAGATAGCCGACGCCGGGCACCGTCATCAATAATCGGCATCGTGAATCCGCTCGCACGATCGCTCGAATAGCTCGTTCATGCCGGGCGACCTGAGTACGAGCGGCACGCCAGGCCTCCAGCAAAGGTGTCACGATGACATGAATATCCGGCCGACCCGAGAGATGCACGACAACCCTCTGTTCAAATGCCTTAGCTCCACCATTCCCGGAGCCTGTAGCCAAAGCCAATCCGAAAGTGCGTAGCGCCCCGCGTATCGCGTTGGCAAGATCAAGGGCGCAGCGCAGCATGGTGGCTCTGGCCCGCAACAGTGCCCGTTTGCGCATGTCATCCCAGCTCTTGACCCGCACTTCCCGATAAAGGCCGGTTCGCAACAAATGAGCCAGTCCGCGCGCGTCGTTCGTGTCCGTTTTGTTCATGGTCACGGAAAGCGCCGCATGCGCCTGCCTTGCATCCATGCAAATCATTGGAAAGCCGCGGTCTTTCAGTTCATGCCACAACCATGTGGTCCAGCAGCCCGTTTCCAATCCCACTTTCTCAAGCCGCTCAGAAAACGGTGCCAAGGCCTCCGCAATCGCTTCGGGGTTGGTCAAAACCTTGCCGCGCCAGAGGCATTTCCCCCTGATGTCGGCAACATGGATCGACGTATCTCTTTTCGAGACATCCAGTGCAGCAAATATGGTCATGGCATCCTCTAATGGTTTCAGAATATCGCAGGATGCACCAAACTCAGAGTGAGGGCTGCCGCGATTACCTCATGTTTCCACGGACGAGCAGGCAACCCAAGCGCAGGAAATGGAGCTGCGCGCGGCCGACTGCGACCTCATCGTAGAGGAGCACGGATCCGGCGCTTCTCGCTCTCGCCCTGCCCTCGCAAAGCTACTCCGAGAAATTGGACCCGGCGACACGCTCGTCGTCGTGCGCCTCGATCGTCTGGCCCGCTCTGTCAGCCACCTCCTCGAGGTGATTGAGGATCTCACTGCGAAGGGGGCTCATTTCCGGTCTTTGCGCGATCCCATTGATACGACAACGCCGCAGGGCATGTTTTCGCTTCAGGTCCTCGGCGCCGTGGCGCAACTGGAGCGCGCGCTCATCTCAGAACGCACAAAAGCGGGCATTCGAGCAGCCAAGGCCAAGGGGAAGCTTCCGGGCAACCCCGGGCTCCGCGATCGGCGACCAGAGGCCTTGGCGAAGATGAGCGCAACGCAGAAAGCCGCTTATGGTCACCGCATCCAGGCGTCCGCAAACCAGTGGCTGCCGATCGTTCGCCGCATGCGCCCAGACCACACCTGGGATGACATCGCACGCGTGTTGAGGCAGCGCGGCCTCGACTGGACACCGGAGCGGCTCAGACGCGCGGTCAGGTGGCTCGTTAACGAGCATCTTGCTGACCCGGACCTGCTCAAGAAGTCCCCTCCCCGCCTCCCCGAAGACCGCTTGATGACGCTTATCGCCGGAATTCACGGTTCGAACCCGGGGCTTACGCTGCGTGAAATCGCATCGCAACTCGAGCGCCTTCATGAACGGACCCCGCGTGGCGGCTCCAGGTGGTCGCCATCCTCGGTCAAGAATCTGCTCGACCGTGCGCGACGCCTGGGCTTGGCTCCATCCTCTACCGACACGCCGTAGCTCCGGTCCTGCTGCTGCGAACAATTCTCGGCCGGAGGGATGGGCCATCACCGTTTCGGCCTCTCGAGCGACTTAAGCAATGCATCGGAGACGGCATACTGTCTGGGCTGATCTTCGGATCGCGGCTTTGCCCCCGTCGTATTCGCGATTTTCGACGCATTCAGCTCTGCATTGAGCAATGCCATGATCATCGGCCAGGTTGAGAACTTACCCGCTTGGGCCTTCTCGGTCAGGCTGCGCAAATATCCGCCAGCGTTGTTGATCTTCTCCGACCGCTGGTTCATGGCTGCTAGCGTTATCGCCGCGTGCCGCTCGCCCATTGCCTGCTTCGCCTCAAGCCACGCACTGGGGCTGATGCCCAGCATGGGCCGAAGGACCTCCGCCGTGGCCAGGAAGTCTCGCCAGTGCCTGATTTCGCCGCCGGCTGCCCATTCCTGGAGATTTGGACACGCGTCCAGCACGATGCCTAAAGGCAAATCACGCTTCGGCAAGCTCTTCACGTTGTCATTTCCACCGGCGCTGCCGCCCGCTTCATCCTTTTCTCTAAAGCCGTATTCAGATTCAGGTAGGGATTCGGTGTTTGAATTCTGTATGTGGCGACCAGAATGGGACTCATTGCCGTCCGGATTCTGTGTTTTTATGAATGATTCCAATATGTCCCGGACTTCGTCGTGCAGATCCCGCAGCTCGTCGCAGATTTCCTCCACGAGCATCCTCGGGGCAGTCCTGGGTAAACGTGCAATGATGTCCTGATAGTGCTGCTGAACCCTCCCCCAGTTGCCGGGAACGCTTTCGTCGATACCCGTATCGATCATCTTAAGCGTGTCCCGCCGCAGCAACGTCAAACGTTCCTTCGCTACCTTGAGAGCTCTCTTCTCGGCTTGGACAGCCTCGGCCAGGTACTCGAACTCCTCGGCCCGGGCGACGATCGGTGCGAGATCGAAGCCATAGGCCTGTTCGATGTGCCCTCCCCTCCCCTTACGAGCGTAACGTTTGCCGTTCGGGCTATCGCGCCGAATGATCAAGCCACATTCAACGAGGACAGCAAGGTGACGACGCAGGGTCGTCGCCGGCATTCCATTGGCACGGGCAGAAAGTTGCTCATTCGAAGGCCATACAACCAAGCTCCCCTCGGCGGAGAGCTGGGTCTCCCGATGGAATGAAAGGAGTGCGTTGAGGATCGCGAGCGAGCGATCGGTGGCACCGAGCTGATCCCGAGCTTCTCTGATATTCTTAAACGTTTCCCATTTGTTAACCACCGCCGTTTCGGGCATGGCCTTGGCCGTCATCTGGCTCGCAATCTGGCCAAGCGACATCGGCCGCCGCCCAAAGGGCGTCGTTGTCATATGCGTGTGCATCGTCTCTCACCTATCGCTAGGCAAAAGAAATCCGTCCACCGAACTGACACTCAGTCGCCGTTGGGCCTTGACTGTGATTCCGGGAAGTGCGATTCTCTGGTTACCACACGCAGAGAAGGGCTTCCGGATTGCATTTCGGGGGCCTTTTTCTTTTGCTCGTTGTCTCGCGACCCTTTCTTCTGTTACCGACCCAGATTGAAGGCTTCGTCGCCTTCTGCGTTATCCTTGTCAGCTGACAAGGTTTTCTCTAGCCGTCGCCGCTCTTCGTCGAAAGAAACTGATCGACGAGTGCCGGCAGCTCTCGCTCTAGAAACTCAGCGAAATCCTCGCCCCTTGTTGTCGGAAGTGCTATCCTAACAACACCTTTGCCGACTGCTATGGAGCCGAGCTCTCTCCCGCCAGGGGCGAACAACTTCGTCGGAACTGCTTTCCCTTCCGCCCTGTCCTTCACAGAGGCAAGCGCCACCCGAAACCGGCCATCTGACGCTAGTGCCCTAACCTTGTCAGCTGACAAGGTCTGCCGAAGTTTCCCTTCTACATCCGGCCGCTCCGTGACGGCAGCTGCTAACTCCAGCCATCGCGGCCGCCCGACGCCCGGTGCCCTTCCAATCGACCGGATAACATCCCGCGGGACAGACCTGCATACGCTGCGCATCTTCGCCAATTCTGCGTCATCGATGGAGAGCGCAGAACGTATGTCCTTTGTCTTGATCCCGGCGTCATCCATTGTCGCGACAAAGAGAGCGCGTTCTATCCAGGTCAGGTCCTGCCGCTGGCCATTCTCGATGCCCTGCGCAACCACCAGCTCGGCATCGTCGAGCTCGACGACAACGGCCTTGAGGGTGACCCCCAACTCCTTCGCTGCGCGCCAGCGACGATGCCCATAGACGACTTGATAAATCCCCTCGCGCTCGGGATGACGCCGCACTTGAATTGGTACCTTCTGACCACTCTCTTCAAACGAGCGCTTGAACTCACTGAACTGCTCGTCCGTATCGTCTGCGAGCCGATCGGGAAACGGGGAGGGCTCGATCACGTTGGGCGAGAGCTCAACATTCCCTCCGCTTTCAACGATAGCTTGTAAGCGGTCTCTTTGTTCGATGAGCTCGCTCAGAGATCGTTGCGTCGCCCCAATTACGCCGGCGCCGACGCGGCCGGAAGATCTTGTCTCTCGCACGCCGGTCTCGGCGTCCCTGCGGTCGCTCTGCTCCTTTGCGTCAGCGAAAGACCCGAAATTCGCCAAGATGGATTTACCGGCTCGCTTACTCATGCTCGCCCCCAACTCGCAGAAATAAGAGAAACGATCTGCTCATTCACTGCATCGATGGACTCCCGCGCGCGTTTAACCGTCGCTGCTGCGATGTTCCCAGATTCCAACTCATACAAAGTGCGCTTTGCGAGCCCCGCCGTTTCAATTGCCGCGCTCTCGATTGCGGTGGGAACCAAGACGTCCTCGCCAAAGAGATGCCGCAACATCGAAACGACGTGTACCTGCGACTGGTCATTGGGATCATGGCGAGTCACGACGTAATGCAGAAAGTCGTGATGGAGGATGGCACCGGCATCTCTGATTACCGAAATGAGGTCGCCCATCATCAAGAGAAACTGGTTCATTGACATCACATCCAGCATTGCTGGATGTACCGTCACCAACAGCCCCGTCGCTGCGTAAATCGCACCAAGAGTTAGAAAACCCAACGAGGGCGGAGTATCAAGGATAACGACGTCATAGTCATCTTCGACCTCGGCGATTACGCGTCGGAGACGCTCGAAGAAAATGTCCTGTGTTCCAGACTTTCCTTCGGCCAGCAGTCGAGGCGTCTCATGTTCATACTCCATGACCTCAATGTTGCCCGGTATGAGATCGATGCCAGTGAAGTATGTAGGGCGGATGATTTCTTTAATAGGCCGCCGATCTTCATCGTACCGGAGCGCGGCGTAGATCGTCTCATTCTGGTGGACATCCATCTCGGGCTGCGATCCGAACATGGCGGACAACGACGCTTGAGGGTCAAGGTCCACAGCAAGCACTCGATATCCGTGCAGCGCTAGGTAATGAGCGAGGTGGGCGCTAGTAGTTGTCTTCGCACTCCCGCCCTTGAAATTTGCAACTGCGAGTATCTGAAGATGTTCGCCTTCACGACGATGGGGGAGAAAGCGCAGTGCCTCTGCAGGCCTTTGCTCAGCGAACAGCCGCCGCAGGTCGTTGATCTGCGCTAGTGTGTAGGCACGATGATTATTTTCAAGCCGGGCAGGGGCCGGGCCCTTGCCTTCATTCGACATCAGTTTGAGAGTCGACTCCGGAATAGACGTGAGCTTGGATACCTCATTGGTCATGAAAAAGCGTAGAGACTTCTCCGCATTCGGAGGATACATCTGCTCGCGTCGAGCCTGTAGGTGGTCCGACAGCAAAGCCGCATGCCGCACGATCTTGTCGGCGGGGTCCTCGAAAGTTTGAGAGCTGACCATTGTAGCTTGCATTGTCGTTCCGATTCTTCTTTGGCGGCATCGAGCCGTTTTAGCGGCCTTCTCCCGCCAAACTTAGGGCATAATTTGCCCGATGCGTCCAGCGCTTTAAGGTTAACGAGGAGTTAAGGCGAGTCCGGTGTCGAGGCACCTATTTTCGTCCACTGGCGTGCTTTCGCTTGTTTTTCAATAACTTCCCTCTCGTCACGCCTAGCGTAACGGTGCTCTTTGACCCGGCATAAAGGCCGGGTCTGTCCATCTCGACCAAGTTTGTTCTTCCCGACCACTCAGCAACTGGTTCCACGATTCGGGAGGGAATCACGGCGACTCACCGTTGCCTGGCCCGGCATTTATGCCGGGGTGACCCTGAGCAACCCCCATGATCAATACGTCGCAATCACGCGAACGACTTGGATCATGCCTGTGCCAACTATCAAGACGACTGCCGACAGCCTCCGAGCAGCCTTTCAAAGCACCAAGCGCCTGAAAGACTCGCGTTGACTACCGCGCGTTCCCATCCCCGGCTCGTCCGAAAACTGCAGGATGCTCTCGGCGAGACGATCTGCTCGGCGCTGGAAGATCCGTCCGTCGTCGAGATCATGCTGAACCCAGACGGACGCTTGTTTGTCGAGCGCGTGGGACAGGGGATCGACAGTATGGGCAACCTGCAACCGGGTGCTGCCGAGATCATCATTGGCAGCGTCGCGCACGCGCTGCTGACGGAAGCAGATGAGGACCAACCGATCATTTCCGGCGAGCTGCCGATCGGCGGCCATCGCTTCGAAGGCCTGTTACCGCCCGTAGTGGCTGGCCCAAGCTTCACCATCCGCAAGCGAGCTTCCCGTCTGATCTCACTTGAGGACTACGTCCGCAGCGCAATCATGACGGTCGATCAAGTCGACGTTATACGCAAATCGATCGATGCCCGTCTAAACATCGTCGTGTCTGGAGGCACCGGGTCTGGGAAGACCACATTGGTAAACGCGGTGATTGCCGAGATGGTGCATCGCGCACCAGAGCATCGTCTCGTGATCCTTGAAGACACGGCTGAAATCCAGTGTGCGGCCGAGAACGCGGTCAGTCTTCACACAACGGATTCAGTGGATATGGCCCGGCTCCTGAAATCCACGATGCGCCTGCGTCCCGACAGGATCATCGTTGGCGAGGTTCGTGACGGCGCCGCTTTGACCTTGCTTAAGGCCTGGAACACTGGTCATCCCGGCGGCATCACCACGATTCACGCCAACAGCGCCATTTCCGCATTGCGACGGCTCGAGCAACTCACTGCCGAGGCGAGCCAGCAACCGATGCGTGAAGTCATCGGGGAAGCTGTCGACCTCATCATTTCGATCGAGCGAACCCCAAGGGGCAGGCGCGTTCGTGAGGTGATCCATGTCGAGAGCTTTTCGGGCGGCCAGTACCAAATTGAGACCTGTTCGGAAGAAAGGACCGTCCATGAGGTTTAACAGACCACAAGCCGTCGCGCTGGCGTTCATTGTGCTAGGATTCACGGTCGCGCCGGCGGTTGCTTCAAGCGGCGGCGGCTTGCCGTGGGAAGGCCCTCTCCAGCAAATACAGCAATCGATCACCGGACCGGTGGCTGGCTTCATCGCACTTGCTGCGGTCGCAGTGGCCGGCGGCATGTTGATCTTCGGTGGTGAACTGAACGATTTCGCGCGGCGGCTGATGTACGTTGTTCTCGTCGCAGGCATCCTTCTCGGCGCCACCCAGATTGTCGGCCTGTTCGGTGCGTCGGGTGCCTCAATCGGCACTGCCGGACCGGCAATTGCGGTTGGGACAGGGGAGGGGACCGTTGGCTGAGTCTGGAACCTCTCTCACCCGATCACGCATCCATCGGGCGCTTTCGCGCCCGAGCCAACTGATGGGAGCGGACCGCGAGCTGGTCCTTTTGACCGGGCTTGCAACGGTTATCCTCATTTTTGTGGTGCTGACCTGGTTCTCCGCTCTGCTCGGGATTGGAATCTGGATCGGTGTCGTCGGAGCACTGCGGATGATGGCCAAGGCTGATCCGATGATGCGACAGGTTTATCTGCGCCACGTTCGTTATCGCCAGGCTTATCCCCCAACCTCCTCGCCATGGCGCAGGTACTGACGCGTCCATGGTTGCACTTCGTCAGTTCCGCAACACACACCCATCCTTTTCCGACCTCGTCCCTTACGCGGGCCTCGTCGACAATGGCGTGATCCTGCTCAAGGACGGGAGCCTGATGGCTGGCTGGTATTTCGCCGGTCCGGATTCGGAAAGCTCGACCAACCAAGAGCGTAACGAGGTATCGCGCCAGATCAACACAATCCTGTCACGGCTCGGTTCCGGCTGGATGATCCAGGTCGAGGCCGTGCGTGTGCCGGCAGTCTCCTATCCGCCTCGCGAACAGAGCTATTTTCCCGACGCTGTTACAGCAGCCATCGATGACGAGCGGCGCGCACATTTCGAAGGTGAGCGTGGTCACTATGAAAGTCAGCACGCACTGATCCTCACCTACCGCCCACCCGAGCGGCGCAGATCAGCCATGACGCGCTATGTTTATTCCGATGTTGAAAGCCGCTCAGAGACCTACGCGGACACCGTGCTCGACAGTTTCCGGACATCGATCCGCGAGGTCGAGCAGTATCTGTCGAACGTGCTGTCCATCCGCCGCATGGTCACGCGGACGGCCATCGATCCCGAGACCGGGCGTGAAGCGCATTATGACGAGCTCTTCCAATTTATCCGCTTTTGCATCGTTGGAGAGAATCATCCAGTCCGCCTGCCCGAGATCCCGATGTATCTCGACTGGCTGGCGACCGCCGAGTTCCATCACGGGCTGTCGCCGATGGTTGACGGTCATTATCTGTCTGTAGTCGGCATTGATGGTTTTCCGGCCGAGAGTTGGCCCGGCATTCTGAATCACCTCGATCTGATGCCGCTGACGTATCGCTGGTCGAGTCGCTTTGTGTTCCTCGATGAGCAGGAAGCGCGGCAAAAGCTCGAGCGCACCCGCAAGAAGTGGCAGCAGAAGGTGCGGCCCTTCGTTGACCAGTTGTTCCAGACTCAGAGTCGGTCCATCGATCAAGACGCCATGCTGATGGTCGCCGAAACAGAAGACGCGATCGCGGAAGCCGCCTCGCAGCTTGTCGCCTACGGTTACTACACGCCGGTCATCGTTATGTTCGATCATGACGATGGTCGCCTGCACGAACAGGCGGAGGCGGTACGCCGGCTCATCCAGGCTGAAGGCTTTGGCGCGCGCATCGAGACGCTCAACGCGACCGAAGCCTATCTCGGTTCACTGCCGGGGAACTGGTACGCCAATATTCGCGAACCGTTGATCAACACGCGCAACCTCGCCGACCTCATTCCAGTGAATTCAGTATGGTCAGGCAGCGCAACCGCGCCTTGTCCCTTCTATCCGCCCGCCTCGCCACCGCTGATGCAGGTCGCCAGCGGCTCCACCCCGTTCCGGTTGAACCTTCATGTCGATGATGTCGGCCACACGCTGGTGTTCGGTCCGACCGGATCCGGCAAGTCGACGCTGCTGGCTTTGATTGCAGCCCAGTTCCGCCGCTACCGCGATGCGCAAATCTTTGCCTTCGACAAGGGAAAGTCGCTTCTACCGCTAACATTGGCAGCCGGTGGCGATCATTACGAAATCGGGGCAGGGGAGGGGGATGCCATGCTGGCTTTCTGTCCGCTGGCCGAACTCGACAGTGATGGCGACCGCGCCTGGGCCGCCGAATGGGTCGAAACGCTGATCGCGATGCAAGGAGTGAACGTCACGCCCGACCATCGTAATGCGATTTCGCGCCAGATCAGGCTGATGGCTTCTGCGCCCGGCCGCTCGCTATCGGATTTCGTCAGCGGCGTGCAGCTGCGCGAGATCAAAGATGCGCTCCACCATTACACAGTCGACGGACCGATGGGCCAGCTGCTCGACGCCGAGCATGACGGTCTGACGCTCGGCACCTTCCAGTGCTTCGAGGTCGAGGAACTGATGAACATGGGCGAGCGCAATCTCGTACCCGTGCTGCTCTATCTTTTCCGTCGGATCGAAAAGCGCCTGACCGGCGCCCCCAGTCTGATCGTGCTTGATGAAGCCTGGCTGATGCTCGGCCACCCGACATTCAGGGACAAGATCCGCGAATGGCTGAAAGTGTTGCGCAAGGCCAATTGCGCGGTGCTGCTCGCGACCCAGTCGATCTCGGATGCCGAACGCTCCGGCATCATCGATGTGTTGAAGGAGAGCTGTCCGACCAAAATCTGCCTGCCGAACGGCGCGGCACGCGAACCGGGCACACGCGAATTTTACGAACGCATCGGTTTCAACGAGCGCCAGATCGAGATCGTCGCAACCGCGATCCCCAAACGCGAATATTACGTCGCCTCGCCGGAGGGTCGGCGCTTGTTCGACATGGCGCTGGGACCGATCGCGCTGTCCTTCGTCGGTGCGGCCGGCAAGGACGATCTCAAACGCATCCTGCAGCTTACCCATGACCACGGCGCAAACTGGCCAACGGCCTGGCTTACCGAAAGGGGGATCGGCGATGCCGAAACAATTCTTGCACACCGCTAGGGTCGCGATTTCAGTGCTCACTATGGCCGGCATGATCCCATCTGCTCCCGCACATGCCGGCGTGGTGACGGGGCAGGCGACGGAATGGACGCAACTGCTCAATAATTCTGAACTGGTGGGTCTGGTTGGTCAGTCCGCCGAGCAGATCCAGAACCAGGTGCAGCAGATCACCCAGCTGGCTGAGCAGATCCAGAACCAGATTCGCATCTACGAAAACATGCTGCAAAACACGCTGCAGCTTCCGAACCATGTCTGGGGCCAGGTCGAAAGCGATCTCGCGCGCCTTCAGGGGCTCGTAAACCAGGGGCAGGGGATCGCATTCTCAATGGGCAATATCGACGACGTGCTCAAACAACGCTTCCAAAGCTTTGCCGAATTCCAGGCCGGCCTTGCCAATGGTGAGAGCTTTTCTTCCAGCTACCAGGACTGGTCGGACACCAATCGGGATACGATCGCAGCGACTTTGCGCGCCGCCGGCTTCACTGCGGAGCAATTCGGCAGCGAGGAAGCGACCATGTCGCAACTTCGCTCCATGTCGCAAAGTGCGGTCGGCCAAATGCAAGCTCTTCAGGTCGGACATCAGATCGCGGCGCAGCAGGTCGCACAGTCCCAAAAGCTACGCGGGCTCGTGTCCCAGCAAATGACAATGATGGCTACCTGGTATCAATCCGAACAGGCGGCAAGGGACCTAGCCCAGACGCGGCGCGAGGAATTCTTCAGATCAACCGCGCCGTCAAGTTCCGGCGGCCAGATGATGGAGCCACGCTGGTGAGCAGGTTTGTCTTCATTGTTGCAGCCATCGTCGTCGTGATCGGCATCGGCGTGACGGTCTGGATTGCTCCGAATCCCACCGACGCGCCCAGCCCAGCGGCTCCTGCCGCTGTGGCTCCCCAGCAATTCGACACGACCAGCGGCCAGCAAATGCGGCCTCGCTGGGGCACCCAAGAGGAGCAGGGCAATGACGCCGCGGGCGAGTAGGGCAGCGCTCGTCGCCCTGCTTGGCGTGTCACTCCTCATCGAACCGGCCGTCGCGCAGGACGGTTCGCTCTTGACCAATCTGGAAAACGAGGTGGCCAGCGCCGCCCAGGGATGGGAAACGACCATCCTGCAGGCGGCCCGTTCGCTGTTCTGGATTCTTGCCGGTATCGAGATCGGCATTGCCGCCGTCTGGCTGGCGTTGGCAGCCGCCTCGCTCGACACATGGTTTGCCGAACTGGTGCGGCGCATCATGTTCATCGGCCTGTTCGTGTTCATACTCGAACAGGGGCCGGCTTTTGCCAAGGCCATGGTCGACAGCCTATTCCAGATCGGCGCTGGCGGCGGCTCCGCCTCACCGGCCAACGTCTTCAATGCCGGACTTCAGGTGGCGAGCGCGATGTCGAGCAAAGCCCAGTTCGGACTGTTTGAGGACAATGCGCTCGCGATCGCTGCGGTCTTTGCCATGATTGTGGTTGTCATCTGCTTCAGCCTCGTTGCGGCAATTTTCATCTCGGTGATGGTGGAAATGTATGTCGGTCTACTGGCCGGCATGATCATGCTCGGACTTGGCGGATCGAGCTTCACCAAGGATTTTGCCGTCCGCTACCTCGTCTACGCCTTCAGCGTCGGCATGAAGCTAATGGCGCTTGTCATGATCGCCCGCATCGGCTCACAAGTGTTGGTCAATCTGGCGAGCGGCCCGGCTGGTTCGGACGAATATCTGTCGACGCTTGCCATTGCCGGCATTTCCGTCGTGGTCTTCATCATCTCGATCTATGTGCCCAATATCATCCAGGGCGTGGTGCAGGGCGTTTCGGTGACCGGGGGCATGGAGACGATCCGGCATGGCGGGCAGGCGGCAAGCTTTGCGGTCGGCGGCGCGGCGCTTGCTGCGGGCGGCGCAAGGGCAGGGGCGGCGGCATTTTCTGACGCCCGTGCCGCCGGCGCATCCTTTGGTGCGGCCGCGCTCAAAGGCATGGCGTCGGGCGCCGGTGCTGCCGGCGGTGCGTTAGCAGGCGCTGCACGTGACAAGGCCATCGGCGTGCCCGGCACATGGGGCGCGTCGACGCTTGGCCTTGCAAATTCAAAGCTCGACCAGGCCCAGGGCCGACCGACGCGCAAACCTTCCAGCGACGACAAAGCGTGAGTGAGAACACATGGCTGCACGCAACCCACCTGAAAACCCTTATCTCGCCGCGCGCCAGGAATGGAATGAGCGCTATGGCTCCTATGTGGTCGCGGCGCGCGCCTGGCGCATTGTTGGCATCACCGGATTGCTGATGGCGGTGATCGGCTTTTCCTACGCGCTTTATCAGAGCACGCAGGTTAAGCTCGTTCCATACATCGTCGAGGTCGACCGCCTGGGGACGGCGGCCAGCGCCGGTTTCCCGCAGCAGATCGAATATGCCGATGCCCGGGTCGTGCGCGCCACGCTCGGAAGCTTCGTAAGTAACTTCCGCTCGGTGACACCTGACGCCGTTGTCCAGAAGCAATACATCGACCGCACCTATGCGCTGCTGCGCACCTCCGACCCGGCCACCGAGAAGATCAATGCCTGGTTCCGTGGCAATTCGCCCTTTGATCGCGCTTTGACAATGACCGTCGCCGTGGAGGTCACCAACATCGTCCCCCTGTCGAACCAGACCTATCAGGTCGACTGGACCGAATTTCAGCGCGACCGGCAGGGCAAGGAACTTGGTACGCGTCGTTACCGCGGCATCGCCACCGTGACCCTCACCCCGCCGCAGGATGAGGCGGTCATCCGTCTCAATCCGATCGGGCTCTATTTGAGAGATTTCGAGTGGACAGCACAATTGTGAGTGCCAGCAGGAGAGTATCATGAGTTTTTGGAGGACAAGGGGAGCTGTCCTGTGCGCGGCCCTTTTTTTGTCGGGAGCACCGACATTTGCTCAGGCACAAGCGCTGAGCGCCAACGAGGCGCGCGCAACGGGTCTCTCCGGACAGTGGCAATCAGGGCAGGGGGTGGTGACCCGCGGCAATGACGGCAAGGTCATCTTCCTCTATGGCGAGGTTCAGCCCTCTGTCGTTTGTTCACCGCTGCAGGTTTGCGATATCGAGTTGCAAGCTGGCGAGATCGTTCGCGACGTCCTGCTCGGCGATACCGTGCGCTGGAAAGTTGAGCCGGCGACTTCCGGCGCGCCCGGCGGCCAGGCCGTGCATCTTATCGTCAAACCGTCAGAGCCCGGGCTGGTAACCTCCATGGTTGTGACCACCTCGCGGCGGACCTACCACATCCAGCTCAAATCACATCAGAGCCAGTATATGGCTCGGGTCGGCTTTGAGTACCCTGAGGATGTCAATGCTCGGTTTGCCGAGATTAGTGCACGAATGGAAGCCAGCATCATTCCAGGCGCCGGCGTGCCCGCGGACCAGCTGAACTTTGCTTTCCGGATGAGTGGATCTGCGCCCTGGCGTCCGACCCGAATCTATGGCGACGGCGAAAAAACCTATATCCAGTTTCCATCCTCGCTTTCCGGTCAGGACGCGCCAGTTCTGTTCGTCGTCTCCGGCGGTGAGAACCGCATCGTCAACTACCGCATGAATGGCACGATGATGGTGGTCGACTATTACATCGATCACGCCATCCTCGTCGCCGGTGTCGGCCGGCAGCAGCAAAAAATCACCATCCGGCGGGGAGGATAGTGGATGTTGTCAGTGCTCCGTCGCCTCATCGCTACTTCGATTATAGCCGGTCTCCTGTCGGCTTGTCAGACGCTAGGACCCGTCGGTCTCATCCAAAGCACGGTAACGGCGCAGCTGTCGCCGGAAGCCGCCGACAGCATCGCCGGCGACATGGTTGGCAGGCTTGCCGAACAGGCCGGTCCCGGCACCACGACGATCCGGTTCACGCCCGATGGCTCGGTATTCGGCCACGCCCTTCAGGCATCTCTGCACAGCTGGGGCTATGCCGTCGTCACCGACCAGAAAACCGACGACGCCAATATCCTCGCTCTTGCCTATACCGTTGATGAGTTCGAGGGTGCAGTTCTGGTCAGGCTGTCAACGCTGCACTTCGATCTGACCCGCATGTACAAGCCGGGTGCCGAAGGTGCTGTCCCGGTCAGCCCGTTATCGATCCGGCAACATGGCTCGGCAGGCACGGCATGACGCAATCGCTCAAGCTTGGCGGAGCGGATGCCGCATCCGCCCCGAAGATCCGTCGGCTGAACCGGCTGCCGATTATCGGTGCCATCGCTCTGGTGGTGATTTTTCTCGCCGTCATCTTCTATGGGCTGACGTCGAGAGGCCTGCGGTTTCGCGACACTGGCGATGCTGGTGCTGCAGGATCGCAATCGGCATCAACCTATGCCGACCAACTCACCCGCGGCGTTCCCGACGGCATCATCGGCGAGCCGGTCCAGCCGCAATTCCAGCCGCAGCCGCCCGCAGCGGCAGAGACCGCCACCAATCCCTTTCCGGCAACGGAGACCGGCCCTCAAACTTTCCCGCAGCCTGCCACGTCACAGCTCGAGCCCGAAGAGGTCTGGCGTGCACGGCTTGAGCGGGAACAACGCGAGCAATATTTGCGAGAGCAGCACCGGCAGCGCATGGCGCGATTACAGGCCAATGATGCGGCCTACGATTCCCCGATTGCTGTCAGCATCAATGACCTCAACCGGGAACCTGTCGCCGGCGCGACGGGTGGAAGCAACCCAGCAGGCCCGCCTGGACGACCCCCCAGCGCGCTGGATCTCTACGCGGCCGCCATGCAAGGCGGTCTGGCTGGTCCCCACAGCGATCCGAATGGACAGGCCGAAAAGGAACGGTTCTTCAATCAGGACATCGCGGAGCTTGGATATCTGCCGAACCCGGTCGTGGCACAGATGTCGCCCTATGAACTCAAGCGCGGCTCGGTCATTCCGGCAACGCTCATCACCGGCATCAACTCCGATCTTCCCGGTCGCATCTCGGCGCAGGTCAGCCAGAACGTCTATGACAGCGCTACCGGCCGACATCTGCTGATCCCGCAGGGCGCAAAGCTGTTCGGCCGCTACGATTCTAATGTCTCGTTCGGTCAAAACCGCGTGCTGGTCATCTGGACTGACATTGTCTTCCCGAACGGTTCGACGCTACAGCTCGGCGGCATGGCCGGAACAGATGCAGCCGGCTATGGCGGGTTCAGGGATCGGGTTGACAATCACTATCTTCGCACCTTCGGTTCAGCCGTTCTTGTAGCCTTGATCGGCGCCGGTACGGAAATGCTGATCCCGCAGGATCGCAACGCGTTTGGCAACTCCAACAGCGCCGAGGACGCCGCCAGGCGTTCATTTGCAGAGACCTTTGGCCAGATGTCGCAGCAAACCCTGACGCGCAATCTCAATGTCCAGCCGACGGTCGAGATCAGGCCCGGATACCGCTTCAATGTGCTCGTTGACCAGGACATCGTGTTTCCTGGCGCTGTTCGCTAGATTCTAAGTCTGCGGCTTGCACATCGGGGCCTTGCCAAGACAGCTATGCGACGGCTTTCGCCACCATATCCGGATGCTGGCCAATCACGCGCACATAAGCGATGGCGAAATCCGGCGCAGTCGCCCGTGCCTGCTCCCAGTCGCGCAGCGTGCCGACCGGGACCCGGAACCGGCTAGCGAACTCGGATTGGGATAAGCCAAGCCCGGTCCTCGTCTTGCGGATCAGCCGCGCGCGCTGGCTCCGGTCCATTGCTTCGGCCGTTACGTCGAAATCTTCGCTGTCGGCCGGGTCAGCAGGCAGCACGATATGATTTTTCTTCACCTTTGTTGCTCCTTCTCACCGAAATGAAGCGGGGCAGATCGCTTCGCCAGACAAAAACTCCGGTGAACAGCTTCGCCCCCACCATCCCAACCACCTTGAACCGCTCCTCGCCGTCAACTTCACGGATAGAGGGCATAACCAGGTGGTTGTCGTCTTCAAAGATCTGGTCGCCGAACGCCAGTGAGAGCTTGTGTTTTGCGCGGTTAGCCGTGTCCTTTGCGGGATCGTACCTATCTTCCACCATGAGGCCCTACTATACGGGATTGCCGTACTTTTCGCAATCTCTGTTCGTTTGCGAAGTATCACTGACTCGGGAAACTAGCAGCTCTTGCACCTTGGCCGGTAAATTGCCGCCGTGGCCACGAAAGATCGCAGCTAGCTAGAATGTGCCCGATCTCGCGCTCTCCTTTCGAGACAGGCCAATTCCGCTTCCGCATTCCCACATCGTTAAGTTAAGCATACAATTTCGGGAACGTCGCCGCGAAGACGCTCTTTCGGGCGCGCAAAAGGGCTCGGAGAGAGCCAGCTACATTCCCAGGCTCAAGCCTATGCCGGTTGCAACACTTCGAAAATCCGTGATCCCCTCGATGGGCCGTCGGCAGCGGTCGCTTTCGCGTAACGCATACTGGCATTTCGCCAGCCCATCCTCTACAATTTCCCCCGAAGCGGTACGCGCCGCTTCGGGGCGTGGAAACCCCTGTCTACCGGTTGGCGCCGGCCGATACGGCGCCACGATCCTTTGGCCATTGGCCGGGGTCCTGCGACGTATGTCCAGGTATCTCGGTACTAAAGGTCACAGGGCTGCGGTAGACGCAGTTTCCACCCCCCGGCTTGGGTTCACAGGGTTATCGATTGCGGGGGCGTACCGCAATTCACCTGCCCTGAGGGTCGAATGACAATGCGAAATCCTTCGCTTAAGAACCAGATTGCCGACCTGTCTGAGAAACTCGACCCATTGATCGACCCGCTCGACGACGATCAACTCTTGGCCCTTGTGATTGAGGCTATCAAAGAATACCGTCGCCTGTTGCAATGCGCTGAGGATGCTCATCAGCAATGGGAGCACGCAAAAACTGCTCCCGCCAGCGAGCACTGCCGACTGAAAGAGCTTGAGCGCGCCTACCTCAACGCCCTGAAAAACCATCAGGCCCAGATGAACCTCGTCGCATCCCTGACAGAGCGGCTCGGCTATACCCCGACCATCGATCAGGAGGGCCCTACCGCCGAGGAATGAGTCCGCGATCCAGTGCAATCCGCACCATATGAGGCCCATTGGTTGCGCCCAGCTTGGCCTGGGCGTTATCAATATGATAGCGGACCGTTTTTTCGGAAATTCCATGCATCTGGGCGATGTCGGCTTTCGTCTTGCCCAGCGACGTCCACATGACACAGTCGAGTTCTCTGGGGGTAAGCGGATTGGAAAGCATCTGCCGCGCCGCGAAATCCGCATTGGAGACATGCATGTGGGTATAGGCGACGGCGGCCACGGCAGACTTGAGCGCAGAGATATTGTAGGGCGCATCCATGTCGGATTCGGACATGAATGTCAGCATCGCCGTTCTTCCGAACCCGGCACGCATCGGGATCGTCATGCCGGACACGACGCCGAAATCACCGATCTCGTCACGATATTTTCGTGCAACAGGTTCAGTCAGGTCCATTCGCGCCAGCGACCACCAGAACGGCGTCGACGCCTTGCGGGCGTGTCTTACAACGGGATCAATGATCGACAGCTGCGCATCGAGATAATAGTCTTCCCACGCCTGCGGCAGATCCGTAAGTGTACGAGCACCATCGCTGCTCACCCCGACATAGGCAAAACGTTGCAATCCCGCAGCGACCGTGAATTTGTGCAGAGCCGCCCGTACGGCCCGTTCGTCACGAGTAAGCTCCAGCGCTTCGAGCAAGCCGGAGATCTGGTCCGACAAAAGGTTTGTTCGCCTTGCGGGTTGCATTTCGTCCTCCTCACGACGTAGCTTTGCCGCGATTGTCGAAATCTTACTGGGTTACCTCCTTTTCCCGGCTTTGCGGCGCTTCTAAGCGGTGAAATTCTTTAGCCATTTTGGTTTTGAAACTTCTGGAACTCAATCCGCATCCGCGACAAATCGACTGTTCCAGGTCACATCGGCGTTACCGCGCTGTCAGCCAGCAGCAACCAGGGATCGGAAATGACAGCACAACGTCTGTCATCTATGGCCCATCCTGCTCTTTGAGCGTGGAAAGATCGACGCGAATTCCAGCGGCATGGGGATCGTGGTTCTGCTCGGGCGCCAGTGTCGCGCCGTTGGGTTCTGAGTCCAGAATCACTTCTGGCGGATCTTCCGTTGAGACATACTCCTCACCAGAAAGCGGACCGGGATCTGCTTCACCAAATACATAGGCGCCCTCGAACAAACCCGTGCGCCAGGCGGCGAGGGCTTCGCGAAACACGCTCGAGCCGTCTTGGCCCCGCGCATGGGCAACTATACGATAAACCTTTCCAAACAGCGTCGAACCCATGCGGATGTTTTCGCAGACATCGACAAGATCAGCCGAAATTTCCGTCGCATCCGACACGCCGTAGCCTGCGGGATATTGGGTGACGCCAACTCGCACGGTCGCCTGGCCGACGAAATGCTGGATCAGCCTCACCGCGTCATCCGCGTTTCGCGGCGGTTCTGGCAGGATAATCCTGTTGCCGGACGTGATGGTCACGGAGAGGGCATTGTCGGATCCCGCCTCGGCGATGAAGCGTTCGATGATCGCAATCTCGATTTGGGGATCGGCACATTGATGGATCAGTGCGGCGTCTATCATGGCGAGCCTTCTTTCAGGTGTTGAATGAGACGATCATTGGGAGCGAGAACAACCGGGCCCAGGCGGCGGCACTCGCCCGCTGAATGGCGACGATATTCGTGTTATCGGTCCACCAGCCATTGCCCGTCGCGACGATTACGTCTGGATTGTGCAAGGCGGATTGCAGGATCGGCCAGATGATGAGTTGCTCGTAGCAGATCAGCGGCGCGATCCTGTGACCATCGATTTCGACAATAGGGTTGGCAAAGAAATGCGCCCGCGCTCCCGCCGGCTCACCGATAAGCGCACGCCAGGGTTGCCACATCGACACCGGCACCGGCATCCGCTCGCGGTAGAGGATGCGGGATCCTTCTCCGGAGATTTCAACCATGACATTGTCGTAGCCTGTGCCATCGACGCTGATTGCGCCAGCGATGACGGTCAGATCGCCACCATCGAGCGCCCTGCTCCAAAGACGAGCTGCCGTCGGCGTCCAGATGCCTGCCGCACTCTCCGGCAACATGACAACCTGTGCACCATCCCCGGCTGCTTCCATGACACGGCCGATTGTTTCGAGCTGCTGCGCATAGTCGGCATATTGACCGTTCTCACCGCGAAATCGGGTATCGATACCGAACCAGCCTTCAGGAGCGACGGGAGGCACCCACGTCGCTGCGGACCACAGGCATAATCCGGCCATGGCGAGTGTCGCGATCGGCCAGAATCTCGTGGTCATCGCCAGAAGGCCGATCATCGCGGCCACCAGACCCAGCCATCCCCATCCGGAGAACACCATGCCGGTGCCCGTGATCGGATGCGCCCATCCGACGATGCCGAAGGGCGGCACGCTCATCAGCACTGCTGCTACGCCGTAGCGCAGTGCCCGGCCGCATCCCGGCCGAGCTGTCCAGAGCACTGCATGAACGAGCACAAAGCCGGCCGACGCTGTAACCCAGAGCACAAGCCCCGCTCCGATGCCGCTGCCATAAAAGTTGACGACCCCTTGTGGAAGCCCGCGAGAAGCGGCGAGGAAGTACCCAGCCGCCACCAGAGCCGCGCTTGTCCGCGTCGGCGCCATCGCCCAGAGGGCCGGGAACAGCATGGCGACCGGAAGAAGGAAGGGATTGCCGCTCCAGCCAATCGCGCCAATTGCAACCGCTGCGATGGTGAGGGTTGCTGATTCTATGATCTCAGGGCGCGGCCGTAAGGACCGGGCGAGCAAGACCAAGAATGCCGGAAGCGGGGATCGACCCGAAATATCTCGAGTCATATGAACCTACAAAGCTGGAATGAAGGAAGAGGTGGCAGGCAGGCACAAGGCCGCCGGGATAGGATGGAAGCGCTCTGCCCTCGACATCGACAGCGCGAACATCAGAATGCGGCAGCTCCCGGCCATCGATCATGACGACGTCATCTATCTCGACGTGCTGGCCTGGCAGCGCCACCACCGTCTTGATGAGCGGGCTCAACCAGCCCGGGCAAAGGCCGCGCCGGACGTAACCGCGCTCGAGACCAAGCATGAAGGCGGCGGTTTCAGGCGGACAGATGAAGACCAGATCACCGACGGTCAGCGGCCGGTCGAGCGCCTCGATCCGCCAGAGTCCGATTGGATAGCTGGGCGTCAGATTAAAACGAAACCCCGAACCAGAGAACGCGGCAAGCATCAGGATCGGCAGAGCGACGATCGGCACAACGATGACGGCGCGCCGTCGGCATATCTTCATTTCAGCACCTGCGACTGGCGCTGCGTCTGGCGAAGCGCCTCGGCCTCCTTGAGCGCCTGGGTGGTTCGTTCATGGGCCGCAAGCTGCTGTCCGGCTCGCATTATCGGCCAAGCCGAGGCAAGCTTCTGGCGCTCGCCCGGCGACATGCCGAAGGCCTGTCTTTCGAAGGCCGGTCCTGCTGCAGCGCTCGCAGCATTGGAGAGCAGGCTGCGTTCGCCGAACCGTTCAGACACCGCCTTGTTAAACGTGTCGATCTCGACCTTGGCCATCTTGTCGGCCAGCACAAAGCCAAGCGCTGCCGGCAGATCATTGCGGTCGATCGCATCACGCACCCGCTCGAGCACCTGGCGCGCATTGTCGGAAAGCGCGGGGATGTCGACGGACACCTTAAGACGCCGGGCGCGCTCTTCCGCCTCGTGCTTGCGTTCGGCATCGGCCCGCTGGCGCAGATAGTTCTCAAGGTTGCGGGCCAGCGCCGGCGCGTTGAGCTGCGCGGTTTCACGATCCTGCTTGTCGGCACGGTTGGCGAACAGGCCAGTCTTGCCCTTGAGCGCCCCGAAGCTTTCCGGAGCGCTGATAATTTTCTCGGCCGTGGCTTTGGCCAGCGCCGGGTCCTTGAGCATGGCGTCAACATTGATGGCGCTGAAGGCGGCTTCCGGCTGCGCGTAAACCAGGCGGAAGCGCGTCGAGACTTCCTCCCACTGCGCCTTCAGCGCCGGATCGGCCGCAAGCTTGTCCTCGGCCGCCTGCTCGACGGATTTAGGGAATATGGTGATCCCGGCCACCATGGGCTCGACCTCCTTGACTTGGCTGGAAAGCGTTTGCCGTTCAGAGCTGGAGACGAGACCCAGCCGACCTGCAAGAGCGACCAGGCGGAAGCCGAGTGCGGTCAGACGCTGCTTCTGACGCACCGTCCAGTCGAGCCGGTCGCGGATTATGGTCCGGGCTACATTCATCAGGTTGAGGCCACGATTTTCGGCGAAACGCAGCGCCGCGCGATAAGCGGAAGCGCCTTCATAGTCGAGCGTGGTTTCTTTTGACCCGTCACGCGACAGGCGATCGACCAGCCGCGACATGGCAAGCTCGCGCACATCGACAACGTCCCAGACATGACGCTGGACCGTCTTTCCATCTGGCAATACGACCGGCTCCGAACCCTTGTGTTCGAGGCCGATGCGATCACCGATTTCGGGCGCAGCCTTTTTCATGGCGCGTTCGAGATCCACACCCCAGATCGTCGATTGTTTGCCCTCGCCTGCTTCCAGCGTCACGAAATAGCTGTCGCGGTTTTCTGGGTTGTTCTCGTATGGCGCAACGCCGTGATCGATGAGAACGCCGCCGCGGCTGGTATAGTCGCCCAAGCCCACATAGAGCTGGGCGTCATCACGATGGCGGGTGAGCGCGACATAGGTGAGGTGACGATCAAGCGTACGCGAGGCAAGCACTTTCACGTCGTCGACGGTGGCGCCCTGCGACTTGTGAACCGTGGTCGCATAGCCGTGATCGACATTGGCGTAGAAGCGCTGCTCGACCATGACCTGGTGGCGATCATCCCCCTCGCCGATCTCAGCAACAATCCTGCCGCGCGACGCCTCGACAACCTTGGCCAGCATGCCGTTCTTGACGCCGAGAGAACCCTCGTTCTTGAGGAACACGATCTGGTCGCCTGCCGCGAAGTTGCGGTGCCCCTCCTCGGTCTGGAAGTCAAAACCCTCGGCGAGGATGCCGCGCTCGACGAGTTTTTCGCGAGCAAGTTCGTTCAGCATGCGCACATCGGCACGCCGGTGCGCGAGGATGAGAGCGGTTCTTGCCGGGTCATAATCCCGGTTCCAGTCTTCGACGAGAGATGCGATCGCCTCGTCGCGGCTCCATTCCGTCTTGACCATGCCGGCATCGTCATAGGCGGCGAGCGCTGCGCCGATGCGACCGCGGGCAAGATCGGTCGACGCCTGCCGCATCCAGGATTCGCGCTGGCGATGAATGATACCGAGTTCAGCATAGCCGATGCGATCGGCAATAGCCCGGAAGGCCGCGCCCGCTTCGATCGGCTGGAGCTGATCGGGATCGCCGACCAGGACCAGCTTGGCGCCTTCCTTCGATACGGCTTCGACGAACAGCGCCATCTGCCGCGACGACACCATGCCGGCCTCGTCCAGCACGAACACAGTCTTGTCATCAATCCGGTCCCGGTCCTGTTGCCAGCGCAGCTCCCATGCGGCGAGCGTCCGAGATGAAATCCCCGCCTCCTTCTCCAGCCCTTCGGCCGCCTTGCCCGCCAGCGCGCCACCAACAACGCGGTATCCGGCTGCCTCCCAGGCTTCACGCGCCGCCTTCATCGTCGTGGTCTTGCCGGCTCCAGCGCGGCCGACAATCGCAGCGATCCGCGCATCCGCAGCGACGTGCTCAATTGCGGCGCGCTGCTCGGCAGACAGACGCTCATGACGCGCGAAGGTTCTTTCCAGAACGGCGTTGTGAACCCCATGCGAGGATCGGCTGGAAAGCCAGATCGCGCGTGACACCATGCTCGCCTCCAACTGGATGAGCTCGCGCGTCGTGAGCCTGGCCGGCTCCCTATTTCCGGACGCGAGCGAGATCCTTTCCCGCTCCAGCCGCAAGATGTCCGGGCTCTGCAGAATCCGGGATAACAGGTTCTGGAAGAGGCCCGCATCATCGACATAGCGATGCAGAACTTTCGCGATATCGCGCTCGTCGAAGACGCTCTTTTCGCGGCTGATGAGATCCAGCACCAGTTCAGGATTGAGCTGAATGCGCCGGGCGTTTTCGGCGCGGCGTGCCTCAAAGATTTCCAGCCGCTCCAGCTCCAGCCGCTCGCCCAGCGCCTGCGCTTTTCGGTCTATCGCCTTTGCGCCAACGCCGAGATGGGTGGTCGGCACCAGGTCGATGCCCTGCCTTTCGTAGGAGCGGCCATCGACGTGCAGGTCAACGCCGTTGAGCGCCAGATGGTGATTGAGCCGCTCGAACCAGCCATCGCGTACGCCATTGAACTCATCCAGGCCGCCAGCCCACAGGTCGTAGACGATCCTTCCGGCTTTCGTTCTGACCGGCAGGCCATCCTCGCCGATGACCGCGATCTTCTTTGCCCCGAACCCGTCTTCGGTCAGCGGGCGCAGCGTCATCATCAGATGGACATGCGGATTGCCAGGATTATCGTGAAAGACCCAGTCCGCCACCATACCGCGCGACAGGATCTGACTTTCGACGAAATCGCGAACCAGGGCGATGTTCTGCTCGGGTGTCAGCTCCAGCGGCAGGGCAATTGTCAGGTCCTTGGCAAGCTGGGCATCGGCGCGTTTCTCGAAAGCTTCGACCTTGTTCCAGAACGCTTCGGCGGCCCCTGCAACCGAGCGATCGGCGATCATGTCGCGCAGCCAGCCAGGTGCATCGGGCGGGATCATAAACTCCTCATGCAGCAGACCGAGCTTTTGGGTGTAGTCGATGGTGCGGGCTTCGCGCTCGAACTCCATCCGCGCACAATGCCGGTAGGCCGCAGACAGCACGGCGCTGCGGCCATCGCCGCGGCTGATGATGCTGGCTGAGAAATGCGCGATGGCCACCGGCCGTAACCTCCTTCTTCCGGTCGACAGGACCTGTCCGGAAGGAACGCCAGTACCCGGCGACGGGCGAGAGGTGCAACGCGTCGCGCCAGCGACGTATAATTGCGCCCTTGGAGGCATTCCTTCGGAACGCCGGGATCATCTCAGGAAGTGTCGGCTGCGCCGACCCGGCATTTTTGCCGGGTCGCGCAAAGCGCGATCCCGGTCGATTCTTGTCCCTGCCAAACGGCAGTCGAGCAAGAATGGAGCCACCGGAATGAGAAAGCCGTCATCGAAGATCAGGGAAGAAATCTCGCGCCTTCAGGAGCAGCTTAAAGCGGCCGAGACGCGCGAGGCCGAGCGCATTGGCCGGCTGGCGCTCAAGGCCGGACTGGGTGATATCGAGATCGAGGATAACGATCTCATCACGGCGCTCGAGGAGGTCGCCACCAGGTTTCGCAAAGGGAGTCGCGCGGGCAAACCCGCATCCGCGACGGTCGCGCCTGGCGCGGCTTCGGGGTCGGGTAGAGAGGCTTGAGCGGATGCGACAAGCCAGCCAGACCGAGGATCGGAAGAAGGACACACGCGAGAAAATCCAGCTTGGCGGCCTCATCGCCAAGGCTGGGTTGCGCTACGAGAAGCGCGCTCTGCTGCTCGGCCTCTTGATCGATGGCGCGAGCCGGATCAAAGCTGATAGCAATGAGCGCGCCCGGCTGCTCGCCATCGGGGAAAGGGCGTTTACCCATGACCCCGACTAGGATAGCGCTGCTGATCGCGCCCGGCGCGATCATGGTGATGGTGGTTATCCTCCTCACCGGCATCGAGCAGTGGACCGCGGGCTTCGGCACGACACCCGACGCCCGGCTCGCCCTGGGCCGGGTGGGCATCGCCCTGCCCTATGTCGCGGCGGCTGGGATCGGCGTCATATTCCTGTTCGCCGCGAAGGGCGCGGCCGCCATCCGCTTCGCGGGGGCAGGCGTACTGCTCGCGACGTTCATTGTCGTTTCCCTCGCGGCGATCCGGGAAGTTGTCAGGCTGGCAGCCTTCGCGGCCGATGTACCGGCGGGAAGCACGATCATCAACTATGTCGATCCGGCAACCGCCATCGGCGCAATGCTGGCCATGGTCGCCGGCGTGTTCGCGCTGCGGGTCGCCCTTCGCGGCAATGCTGCCTTCGCCGCCGCGGCGCCGCGCCGCATTCGCGGGAAACGTGCGATCCATGGCGAAGCGGAATGGATGGGCGTCAACGAGGCGAAGCGTCTCTTTCCCGATACCGGGGGTGTTGTCGTCGGGGAGGCCTACCGCGTCGACAAGGATGTCGTTGCCGATCGCGGATTCCGTTCCGACGATCCTCAGACATGGGGCGCGGGCGGTCGATCGCCCCTCCTGTGCTTTGATGCGTCCTTCGGCTCGACGCATGGCCTCGTCTTTGCCGGCTCGGGCGGGTTCAAGACAACATCAGTTACGGTGCCGACCGCGCTCAAATGGGGTGGCGGCCTCGTTGCTCTCGACCCGTCCAACGAGGTTGCCCCGATGGTGATTGCGCATCGGCGCAAGGCCGGCCGGGACGTCTTCGTCCTCGACCCCAAGGATCCGACAACGGGATTCAATGTACTGGACTGGATCGGCCAGTACGGGGCTACCCGAGAAGAGGATGTCGTGGCCGTCGCCAGTTGGGTGGTGACCGATACCGGGCGGTCGACCTCGATCCGCGACGACTTCTTCCGCGCATCGGCGCTGCAGCTCATTACGGCACTGATCGCCGATGTTTGTTTGTCCGGGCATACGGAAAAAGAAAACCAGCATCTGCGGCAGATGCGGGCGAATCTCTCGGAGCCTGAGCCGAAATTGCGCGAGCGGCTGCAGAAGATCTACGACAATTCCGAATCCGAGTTCGTCAAGGAGAATGTCGCTCCCTTTATCGCCATGACCCCGGAAACATTCTCCGGCGTCTATGCCAATGCGGTCAAGGAGACCCATTGGCTGAGTTATCCGAACTATGCCGCGCTCGTCTCCGGATCGAGCTTTTCGACCGATGCCATCGGCGAGGACAAGACCGACATTTTTGTCAATCTCGATCTCAAGGCGCTGGAGACGCATCCGGGCCTGGCGCGCACGATCATCGGCGCGTTGCTGAACGCGGTCTACAACCGGAATGGACAAATGAAGGGGCGGACCCTGTTCCTTCTCGATGAGGTGGCGCGGCTCGGCTATCTACGGATTCTCGAAACCGCGCGTGACGCGGGGCGCAAATATGGCATCAGCCTGGTATTGCTGTTTCAATCCATCGGCCAGATGCGCGAAGCCTATGGCGGGCGCGACGCGACAAGCAAATGGTTCGAGAGCGCATCCTGGGTATCGTTCGCCGCGATCAACGATCCCGAAACCGCCGACTACATCTCACGCCGCTGCGGCAACACCACCGTCGAGGTCGATCAGCTGAGCCGATCTTCGGCTATGTCCGGATCGTCCCGGACACGATCAAAGCAACTGGCATCCCGACCGCTGGTTCTTCCCGAGGAGGTCCTGCGCATGCGCGGTGATGAGCAGATCATCTTCACGGCCGGAAATGCACCACTGCGGTGCGGACGCGCGATCTGGTTCCGGCGAAACGATATGAAATCAGTCGTCGGCGAAAACAGATTCCACCGGCAGGGACGGCAGGCATGAGGCTCGGCGCGCTAGCACCGTCCCTTGATGCCCAGGCAGAGTCAGGTTCCGCCATATGCTGACCAGCGAAAAATTCGGATGGCCGGAACCGCAGTTCCGCATCCGAAAGGAAGAAAAGCGGGAGGCGGCCGAAGCCGCCTGCCGATTTCGTGCATCAGTGTGCACGCTCTTTGGTGAGGACGGTTGGGACCACCCCGATCAGCTTGACGGAAAGACCGCTTATGCGGCTTCCAAATACGGTCGGACCGTTGAGCATCTCGAATTCCGGCGACAGAACCGGATACCGGATCATCAGCATCGCCGCGAAATCTTCGATCGGAAGGCTCGGCGATACCGTCTCGCCAGCCGCATCGGTGCCGATGATCAGCAGGTTTCCCGCGAGCGGGCTACCGTAATTTTTCAACTCGGTGAAACAGGGCAGCTCGTCGGTGAGGCCATTGTCGTCAACGACGATGCAATGGTGCCGGTCTATGCGAACCATGTCGATAAGTTCACAACCGATATGGCGACGGATTTCGGCAAGAATGTTGCCAGGATCGATCGTGACGATCTGGATTGTCCGACGCTCGACTTCCACGAGATAGGCAGTGAGGAAATTTGTCATGCTGGTCTCCTTTCATTGCGATGACGGAGACCGCCCCGGGCAAGCCGGGCATCGGGTCAAGGACCGCTTCTGCGGCCGCGAAGCGGCGAGTGGGGGAGCCGGTTTTGTTGCCGGACGCTTCAGCGGCTGGCAGCAAAATCGGGGGGACCGCTCGTCCTTGGGGCGATGGGCGCGGCCCGTATCATTGGCCGGCAGAGTGAGTGCAACCACGGCCCCGTCAGGGGCCGTGTCCGTTTCCGGGCGACCAGCCGGCTCACCCCCCTTCGTGCATCCTCGACTGCCGCCCAACCGCGTCGCCGGCGCCACGCGCCACTGCGAGAGGATCGTCGCATGGGCTGAAACAGCGTCGGCGGGTTCGGTGAGCGCAGCGAATAGAGCCGTGCCCCGAAGGGGACTCGCCCAGCCCATTTCTCCCGGAAGCAGGAAGCGCCACGAACCCCGGAAGTAGATCGTAACGATCGTCCGCTACAAATGCGCAGCAGCAAGGAAGAGGCACCGAACCGTTTGAACAGAAACATCCGTATCGAGGGCGGCGGGAAGAAACGAAGCCCGCGCTATGGCAGGAAGAGATCAACCGGCCCTGCCAGCAATTATCGGAGCAGCCGCGCGAAAGGCCGGAGTTTCAATCTGAAATGGGCCTGGGCGATTGTCGGCCTTGTTGCCGCGGGGATATATGGCGCACACCTTCATCAGGAAAATGGCCAACCCGCACATGCCGCCGCCATCTCCCAGACCGACATGTTGCGCGCGACATTTTCCTTCTGTGACGAGGGCCGCCGAGTGACATGCATCGTCGATGGCGACACATTCTGGCTATCGGGAGAAAGGATCCGGATCGCCGATATCGACACACCGGAGATCAACCCGCCGCGCTGCGAGGAAGAACGCATCAAAGGTGAGGCCGCCAAGAGCCGGCTGCGTGAACTGCTGAATGCCGGGCCGTTTTCGCTCGTCGCGGGGACGCGCGACGAAGATCAGTATGGACGCAAGCTGCGCATCGTGATGCGCGACGGGCGCTCGATTGGTGATACGTTGGTGGGCGAGGGTCTGGCGCGTCCGTGGGAGGGCGCGCGGCGGAGCTGGTGCGGTTGACCCATCACGGCAATGAATCGGTCGATTCGGTTTGATTCAGGAAAGTTGTTTGACGCCGATTCCGCCGGAGGCGAGACTCCAGCCATGGAAAAAGAGGACGCGGGTCCGGTTCACCTCCGACGCATCGACCCGACGCAGAACATGCGTCGGTTCTATACGCTCGCGATCCAGCCGACCTTGTTCGGCGGCGCGTCGGTCATCCGCAACTGGGGCCGCATCGGAACCAACGGCCAGTCGATGATGGAGACATTCGACAGCGAGGATCACGCCGCGACCGCGTTCTTGCGTCTCGAACGCGCCAAGCGGCGGCGCGGCTATACCGCATCCGGTACAACCGGGAGCAGTTGACTTCGAACGCGACGAGGGCGGAGTGCCCGTTCCACGTAGCAGCGGCAGAAACAAGACGTTGCTGACGCAGCGGATCCGTGACCATCGGTTCGTCGCGCTTGCACGACAGGACGTTGGCGCCCTTGTGCGCAAAGCCGCCCTAGAAGGGCGGCGCGCTGCCGAGGACACCGTCCTGCTCGGCCCAGATCGCCTCGCGCTCGGCAAGCGCAGTCGCGAGCTCATCCTCGATCCAGCGGCGCTCATCCCGGAAAACGGCATTGGAATCCGAGTTCAATGAGGAGCGCCGTGCTGAAGGCATTACGCTTACGGAGAACAAAGTGCTGGTCGGCCTCTATCCGCAGCGTGAGTTGACCGTCGAAGAACTCACGAAGATGAAGTATTTCGGTCGGGTCGAACTCGAGGATGCCCTTGCCGAGTTGCAGAAGCGCGGCGACATCACCCGGATCAGTGGAGCCAAGTGGACCCTGACGCAACAAGGAAGGGACCGCAGAGCAGCGATCATGCGCCGGGTTGCAGCACGCGACGCCAAGAAGCTCGCCGGTGTCAGCCCCGAAGAAATGGAAGCGACCCGCTCGGTTCTGTACAAGTTGCAGACGACGACCTGATTTTAAATCCTGAGTCGCGCTTGACATGTATGGATAGCTCCTGCGGGCCAACCGCGTGACAGGCTCGCCATCAGAATGTGTTGCAACGCTTTGATTACCGGCGCTATGGCAACAGCCCTTCGACATTTTCGGTGGATTGAATGTTTAAGGGCGCCATTTCGACCGATCGGTGATCGTGCGGTGGTATCTCGGCTACAGTCTGAGCCTGCGTGATCTTGAGGAGATGATGGCCGAGCGGGGCATTGCCGTCGACCACACGACCATTCACCGCTGGACCGTCCGTTATGCACCGCAACTGCTGGAGCGGTTCCCATTCAGTCGTTGCAACAGAACCCCTCATCCTTGTCGGCGTTGCGCTGTTTCAGTTCGGGGCACGGACACTTTCGGGGGCGTCGTAGGTCAAGATCGATACCGGCAGCCCCGTCGTTCCTTCTGAGAAAACGTCATGAAGGAGGCACTTCTGCGCGACATCTGGAGGACCCTGGCCATGATCGCACCATTATGACAAACCCAGAAACAATCGATACTTTTGAATTCCTGAGAGGAGATCGATCCTGGGGCGCCAATCGAGGGTGGCGGCAGCCCGGACTATATCGAAGCCGCGCTGGAAGTCCGGCACGTCGTTCTCTCCCGCTACGATGCGAACGGAAAGCCCCGGCATGACCTCTCTGGCGGCGGCGACGATTTCGGGAAGGGTTTGGGCAACGGGTGCCGCCACGTTGAATTCCGCCACTCCGACCTGCTGTAGTTCAAGGGCGCTGATGATGGCCTCCACCACGTCATCGACGTGAATGAAGTGATAGGGAAAGCTTGCGTCACCTACGAGTTCCAGCTCGCGCCCATTGGCGCCGGCTTCCAGCATGGACTGGATGGGGCAATTGCCTCTGCGATAGGGCCCATACACGCGCGCGATGCGGAGACTGACGCCCGACATGCCGTGGTCGGCCGCAAAACCCCTGAGAAGCTGCTCTCCGGCGACCTTGCTGGCACCGTAAAGCGAACTGGGACGCAGCGGCGCATCCTCGTTCAGGATCGTCGGGCCGCCGTCACCATAAACGCTGATGGACGAGCAGAACACGAAGCGCGGCACGGAAAGGCGCCGCGCAACGTCGATGATGCCTGCCGTTGCAGTAATGTTGGTCCGCACGATCGCTGCCGGATCGTCCCGCAACATCATTGGACCCGAGATCGCGCCGGCATGCACGATTGCCTCTATCCGGCCCTCCTTCACCACGGTCTCGAGCGAATCGACATCATCGAGTGGCATCTGGACCAGTTCCGGATCATCCCGGTCGAACGCCGTGATATCCGTGGCAATCACCTCATGGCCGCGTCGCGCCAGTTCCAAGCGGAGATTCATGCCGACAAGTCCGGCACCTCCCGTTACAAGCACTTTCATATGGCTGCTCCGTAGCCGTGAAGGTGGATTCGGATGGAGATTGCTCAGGTGAATTCCTGGGTTTCGCGTTTCCGCACCAACTGCGAAAGTGCGACAGCGCACACCAGGGCGGCCCCATAGAACAGGTTTTGCACAAAGGTCTGAATCCCGAGGATGGTCAGGCCTGTGATGCCGGTGACAAGGAAGTAGACTGCCACCAGCGAGCCCCAGGCATTGAATCTGCCTGGGCTAATGGCCGTCGCGCCAAGGAATGCCGCCGCAAATGCAGGCAGAAGGAAGGTCTGTCCGGACAGCGGGTCGGCCGCCCCGATCGTGCCGGCATAGAAGATGCCGGCCGCGGCACTCAAGATACTTGCCACGACGAGGCAGACGAGACGCACCGCATCGACCTTGATTCCCGACAACCGAGCCACCTCTCGGCCGCGGCCGACGAAGATCAGCCGACGACCCATCGAGGTGTATTCAAAGACGTACCAGACGGCGAAACATATGGCCAAGGCGTAGTAGAATACTATGGGAACGCCCAATACGCGCGTAACGATCACATAGTTGATCAGAACGGGATCGATCCCGCTTATGGTCATGGAACTCGATATCCACAGCACGATGCCGTTGACGAAGGTTCCGGTGCCGAGCGTCACGATCAGCGAAGGGATACGGAAATAGAGGATGAAGCCTGCATTCACCAGCCCGACGATGACTGCCATGGCAAAGCAGCAAAGCACCGCCCAGCCGATCGGCACGCCCATGCGCGCGTTGAGGACCGCCAGAAGCATGGCCGACAGGGTCAGCACGCTTGCGACGGAAAGGTCGAAGTCGCCTGCGGTGAGAGGGATGATGAGTGCCAGCGTCAGCACCACCAGCACTGCCTGCGAACCCAGCATGGTCGAAATATTGGCCCATGACAGGAACGCTTCGGGACGCAGATATCCGAAGACCGCGCCGATCAGCAGAAGAGCACCCGGCAGCGCATAGGCTTCCGCAAGCCGCACCCAGTTGATCTGCCGTTTCTCCGGGTGCGATTGTCCGTCACTTGCCACAAGCTGTTCACGTCCAGGCATGGCGTCCGTATCATTGCTCATGGCGTTGTTTCTCCAGTTTTCTCGACGGGGTCCGTTCCGCGCAGGCATACTTCCGCGATGTTGTCCTTGGTGACGTCTTCGCCGGCCAGTTCATGGATGATGCGCCCACGCGCGAAGATCAGGACGCGGTCGCATATTTGCGAAAGCTGCTCATAGTCTGTACTGGCGCAGATGACGGAAGTGCCCGTCAGCGCCGCCTGTTCGAGTGCGGCAAACAGCTGTTGTCGTGCCCCTACGTCCACTCCCTGGGTCGGCTCGTCGAGCAGGAGAAGCTTGGGAGCGGTCTGCAACCATTTGGCGAGAATGACCTTCTGCTGGTTGCCGCCGCTCAGCGAACCGAGAGTAAGTTCTGTGTTGTTGGGGCGTACTTCATAGGCAGATCCGAGTTCGCGCACCCGGCATTTTATCCGAGGCCAGTCGAGCATGCCCCAGCGCCGGAAGTCATCAAGAACGGGAAGGCTCATATTGTCGGCGATGGAGAGACTGCCGACGCCCGCGCAGGCAAGACGGTCCGCCGGGATCAAGGCAAGGCCGAGCCGCAACGCGGCCGGAGGAACCATGTGTTCCAGCGCGAACGATCCGCCGCCGATTCCAATCGTGCCCGTTTTGGCTGTATCTGCTCCGTACAGAAGATAGGGCACGTCATCGAAGCCGGAACCGATAAGTCCGGTCAGGCCGAGCACCTCGCCCTCGCGCACGGCAAACGACGCCATTTCGACGCTGCCGCCGCTCAAATCAGAAATTCTTGCCCGCACTGGCCGCTCGGAAAAGTCCTTGTGGCTGGTTTGGAACATCTGTACCCGGCGACCAACGATCAGTTCAACGAACTGTTCGGGAGTGGCTTCCTTGGTCGTGAGGGTTCCAACCAATACGCCGTCGCGCAAAACCGTAGCCCGGTCTGTAATCTCCATGATCTCGTCAACGTCATGGGAGACGAAGATCACGCTGGAGCCCTCCGCTACGATCTTGCGGACAAGGGAGAAGAGCTGCTGTACGCCGGTCCTGGGCAGGAAGGGCGTCGGCTCGTCCAGTATCAAGATACCGGACTTGGCCGTTTCTGCCTCCTTCAGGTCTTCGAAGGCCCTGACGATGGCCAACAGGGCCTTCTGAACCGGGGCAAGGTCTCCAACGCGGGCTCCAGGATCAATATCGAGGTCGAAATGGGCGAATACCTGCCGGGCACGCTCCGCCTCTTTGCGCCAATTGATGGCCCAGCTTCGCTTGGTGGCGAAATCGCCGACCCGTAGGTTTTCCAGCACCGTCAAAGACGGCACCAACCCCAGATGTTGGTGGACGAAAGCGACACCCCGGCGCCGCGCCTCCCCAGGCGGCATGGGGAGTGGAACCGGCCCGCCATGCAAGTCCATCTCCGCGCCGGGATCGGGCGCATGAAAGCCGGCCAGAATCTTGATCAGCGTCGACTTGCCCGAACCGTTCTGTCCGAGCAGGCCATGGACCTCGCCCGGCCGGATGGTGAGCGAGACCCCGTTCAGCGCGCGGGCGCCGCCAAAGGATTTAGACAGGTTTCGCAGGCTCAGCGACGGGGCAATGCCCCGTGCTGTCCCGGTTGCATGTTCGGTCACTTCAGGCCCCAAAGCTTGGCAAAGCCTTCGATGTAATCGTCGCCGTAGCCCCTGTCGACGACAGCCGGCACGCCAGCCGTCTCCGCATTGGACTTGTCGAATATATAGAGCGGCGCATAGAGCTCGGTATAGGTTTCGAGCCCGCACAACTTGCGCATATATGCGTCGAGGATCGTACGTCCGACCCAGCCTATGCTCTTGCCGATATCCATCTCCACGTCGCCGTTGCGTATGGCGTCGAGCACGAACGGCGTTCCGTTGAAGGTAGCGATTTTCACGGCGTCGCGCTTACCCGTGATGGTAATCGCCGGGATGACGAACTGGGACATGCTGTCGTAGATGGGGATCACATAATTGATGGTCGGATCCGCGATCAGCGCCGATTGCACGCCCGTCTGGATCTTGGTCGACCACTCTGGGATGGGCGCGTTGATGTAGGTGTGCTTGCACTCGGGGCAATCTTTTTCCAGCCGGTCCGTGATGCCTTTCACATAGGGAGCGGTTGGCACCACCTCGTCCGAGCCGACGATCAGCACGTTTGCTTTGCCGCCCGATTTGGCGATGACCCAGTTCGCCAGAAGATCGCCGACCTGATTGTAAGGAACACTCAGGTAGCTGTCGATGCCGGCGTCTGCGGGTTGGGTGGTGTCGTAAAGGTCGGATACGAAGACCTTGACGCCCGCCGCTCGCGCGGCGGCGATCTGCGGCCCCAAAACGGCCGGGTTGACGCCGCCCAGAAGGTCGACCGCGTCAAACTTGTTGTTGGTGGCATATTCCACGCCCTGCACCCATTGCGTTGGACGAGCCTGGTTTTCCCACTCGACGACCTCGAACCCAACCTCTTTGGCGGCGGCTATTTCGGCCTGGATGATCGCCTTGTTGAAAGGGTTGGCACTCGAAACGGGAATGCTCAGGATCCGCTTGCCGGCCATGCAGGTCTTGGCATCGAACGCCGGCCCTTGCGCCTCGAACACCGGCAACTGCTGGTGCTTCTTTATCACTGCTTCGGCTTCGGCATGTTCCTGTGCGTACGCGGCCGCCGACACCGCTAACGACAGCCCCGCCGACAAAGCGACAGCATTGCAGATATTCCACATCACAGGCATTGGCACCTCCCATTTTGCAAACGCCTTATGAATTCTGCATATTGAATTCATAATGGCAAGTGCTTTTAGCTGGAAATCGAACGTCCTCGCCTGCCTGTGCGGCGCGCGCCGGGGCGGAACCGCAAGGGAAGCCAATGTTTAGGGCCATGAAGCAGGCGCGTTTGCCGCCGGGCCGATCGCTCGACGACTGCGGCAAGAACCCTGCGCGCCTATTTTGGAAAGCGGAATAGGTCAGGCAGGTTGGATTGCCAGCGATGTACGAGCGATCTCGGCAGCCGTCTCGACCATGTGAACGAACAGGATGTCGGACAGCGCATCCGCATCGCGCTGCTCGATCGCCATCATGATCTTTTCATGGTCTTGAGTGGCACGCTCCCATTGCAGAGAGGTTTTGCGCGCGACGAAGCGAACCATGTGAATCTTGCTCAAAAGTTGATGGTAAAGCGACGTCAGTGCGCCGTTCGCCGCCATCTCGAATATGGCTTCGTGAATTTCCCGGTTCACCTTGATGTAGTTCTTCTGATCGCGCTGATTGAAGCACGACATCATCTTTTCATGCAGCTTGGAAAGCTTCTCGACATCGCGGTCGGTGATACGATCCATCGCGAGCTTTCCCGCGAGCGCCTCCAAGGCCCCCATCACCGGGAACAACTCCTCGATCTCGGCGACTGTGATTTGGGCAACGACCGCCCCCCGGCGGGGCAGGAGATCCACCAGACCTTCGGCTGCAAGCACCTTGAGCGCTTCCCGCAGCGGGGTTCGGGACACACCGAAGCGCTCGCACAGCAACTGTTCGACGATTTTTTCACCGGGCCGAAGTTCTCCGTCCGTGATCATCTCGCGCAGCATCAGCGCTACATCATCGTGGAGACTTCGGTGGCGAATCAGCATTTACGGCATCCTCAGGCTTGCCGACGGTCGGCGCATGCGAGATGCATTCATTATTAAATCGTATTGGAGCTCGCTACAATCGGCAACGTGACATCGAACTTGCTTTTCGCCAGGTGAGGGAATATGAATTCATAATCAAGAATTCAAAAGAGAGGAAAATCCATGCCTAACAATGAACGCAGGGCCGGCGAGCCTATGGCAGAAGCGGCGGCACCGCTTCCTTTGGCAGGCATACGCGTGCTGGATGTCAGCCAGGTCATGGCGGGTCCATTCTGTTCGATGCTGTTGGGTGACATGGGTGCGGACGTTATCAAGATCGAACCGCCGGTAAGCGGCGACCAGACCCGAAAAGCGATGGGGTTCAAGCTGAAGGGCGCAGACAGTCTCGGCTTCATCAACATGAACCGCAATAAGCGCAGCATGGCGATCAATCTCAAGACGGACGCTGGGCGGCGCGCCTTCTATCGCCTGGTCGCCACGGCCGATATTCTCGTCGAGAACTACAGGCCGGGCGCCACCAGGCGCCTCGGGATAGATTACGACACGCTTTCCAAGATCAATCCCCGCCTGATTTACGCAAGCATATCGGGTTTCGGCCAGACGGGACCATGGTCGCAACGGCCCGGCTTCGACCTCATCGCGCAGGCCATGGCGGGTGTTATGAGCATCACCGGCCATCCCGACGGCCCGCCGGCCAAGGCCGGCGTGCCGGTGGCCGACATAGGCTGTTCCCTGTTCGCACTCTATGCAATCCTGAGCGCCTATATCGGGCGGCAGAAATCCAATCAGGGGCAGTATATCGACGCCTCGCTGTTCGAGGCCGCCATCGCATTCGCGATCTGGGATATTTCCGAGTTCTGGGGAACCGGCAAGGTTCCGGAAAAGCTCGGCACGGGAAATCGCATGAGCGCGCCCTACCAGGCGGTCAAAGCCAGCGACGGTTATTTCGTGATGGGCGCCAACAACGACAAACTTTGGCACACGCTGTGCAAAGTAATGGATCGCGGCGATCTGCTCGTCGACGAGCGCTACAAGACGATCGCAGGCCGCCTTGCCAATCGCGTGGTGCTGATCAAGGATCTGGAAACTACTTTTGTCACCCGCCCCATGGAAGAATGGGTCGACATGCTGCTCGAGGTCGGCATCCCGGCAGGCCCGATCTACAATTACGAGCAGGCGCTCGACAACGAGCATGCGCGCGTCCGCAACCTCTCCATGGAGATCGACCATCCGATCGAGGGTCGGGTCAAGTCTATCGGCTTTCCGGTCAAGCTCAGCGGCACTCCTCAGCAGGTTCGCCTGCCGCCGCCGCTTCTGGGTCAGCACAACGCGGAACTGCTCGCCGAACTTGGCGTGACGCAGAACGAGATTGAAGAGATGACGCAGGCCGGAGCCTTTTCGGCATGACGGGCGCAGTGCGATATACGGTCAGCGAAAACATAGCGCATGTATGGTTCGACAGGCCCCATGTGCGAAATGCCATGACCTTCGCCATGTACGAGCAGTTGGAAGCCGCGTGCACGGCGATCCGTAGCGATCCCTCTATCCGGGTCGCCGTGTTCCGCGGCGTCGGCGGGGAGGCTTTTGTCGCCGGAACGGACATCCAGCAGTTTCTCGCCTTCGAGACGCCGCAGGACGGCTTGGTCTATGAAGAGCGCATCGACGCTGTTATCAATGCCGTCGAGACGCTGCCCGTTCCCACCATAGCGGCGGTCGAGGGCTTCGCGATGGGTGGAGGCTTTGCGCTGGCAATCGCATGCGACCTGCGCCTTGCGACGCCCGATGCCAGGTTTGGCTATCCGATCGCACGCACTGTCGGAAACTGCCTGTCGATGGCAAACATCGCCCGGCTGACCTGCAACTTCGGCCCATCGATCGCCAAGAAGATTATGCTGCTTGCAGAAAGCATCGACGCCGATACCGCGCTGGACGTCAACTTCGTGCTCGAAGTGGTGAGCAGGGAAAACCTCGACGCACGGGTGTCAGCGCTCTGTGAGCGGCTTCGCGGTCATGCCCCCATCACGATGCGCGCCACCAAGGAAGCGATGCGCCGCATCGCCTTGGCGAACGTGCCGGACGGGCGGGACCTGATCGAGATGGCCTATGGCAGCGACGACCTCCGCATCGGCGTGCAAAGCTTCCTGGCCAAGAAACGCCCTATCTGGACCGGCAAGTAGGGCCGACGCGAGGCGTTTTCATGCTATATCTGTTTGATATGGCATGATCCTTTTCGACAACCGGCTCACTTTTCGGGAGCGGGCTCCAGGGCCGTAGCTGATACCCAGCGCGTCGCCAAATCGAGCAGAGGCCCGTCGAACCCAGCGGCGGAAGCCAGTTGCATGCCGATGCCCCCTTCGTCTTCCGTCATGGCGACCGGCAGCGTGACGGCGGCAGCTCCGACAAGGTTCATCCATCCGGTGAACACGGCATGGCCGCGTGGGCCTACCGCGCGGCCGTCGATCGTTTCGGGAAACGGCTGGTCGGCCTGCCAGGCAAGAGCCGCGGTAGCGGGCGTCAGCATGGCGTCCCATCCGGAAAAGAATATCCCGGCCTGAATGCGTGCAACCTCGATTGCCCTCAGGGCATCGAGATAGTCGAAGGCCGTATGCCCGGCACCCTTCACGGCGGTCGACAGCGTCGCCGGCCCGACCTTTTCGCGCCAACCATTGATCGAAGCAAGATGCCAGGCAAGTCCGGTCGCAGCGATCTCGCTCCAAAGATCCGATGTCGTGTCCGCATCGAATGGTGCGGACACTTCTTCCACGATGCATCCGATTGCCTCGAACGACCGTGCCGTCTTTGCCGCCATATCGGCGATGCGTCTATCCACCGGCGCGTCGCCGATACGCGGCACGAAAGCTATGCGCGGCGGCTTGCCGAAAGCGGCCGAACTGAAGGCAGCGGCAGAGCGGGGATCGCGGGCGTCATGACCGCGAAGGACCGCGAATGTCGCCCTTATGTCTTCCAGAGACCGCGCGATCGGCCCGACCACCTCGAAATCGTGGAGTATCTGGGCAAAGCCGCCGTGGCGAGGCACCTGCCCGACCGACGGCTTGAAACCGAACAGACCGCAATGCGCGGCGGGCCGGCGGATCGAGCCGCCGCCATCCGTTCCGATGGCGATGGGGCCTATGCCGGCGGCCACCGCCGCCGCCCCGCCACCCGTCGAACCGCCGGGGGTGCGCGCGATAGCACGGGGGTTGCGGGTCACGCCGAACAGCGGACTGCTGGTATAGCCTTGCAGGGTGAATTCGGGGACGTTGGTCTTGCCGAAGAAGACGGCGCCAGCTTCGCGCAATCGCGCGATAGGCGCTTCATCGGCGGGCGGCTGGAAGCCTTCATAAATGCGGCTGCCCCAGGTGGCGCGCATGCCAGCCACCAGAAGGTTGTCCTTGACCGTCATAGGAACCCCGTCCACAGCGGACAGTGCCTTGCCTTCACGCCATCGCCCGGCCGAACTCTCAGCCGCCTCTCTCGCCGCACTCCAGTTGGTTTCAATGACGGTGTTGATCAGCGCGTTATCGCGCTCGTATCGCGCTTGCACCGCCTCCAGCGCATCGACGGGCGTGAAGGCTGCGCAACGATACCCCGTCGCCAGTGCATACGCGGTCAGATCCGCGAGATCATCGACGCCGACCATTCCAGCCGCCGTCACGACGCAGCCGCCGTTTTTTCTGCAATCAGGGCAATCAGGCCGCCCCCGTATGGCCCCTGGTGCTCAGCGCCTCCAGAGACGAAAAGCGCGGTGTCTCCCAGCACTCCGGCGACCATGCCGCCGACGGCCCCGCGTATATGCCGCTGCGCGTCCATATCGCCGTCGTTCAGCATCGTGTGCATGCGACCCCTGATGGTTCCGTCGCGCTGCGGTTCGCATTTGACGAAAGCGGTTCGAATGCGGCCGGCCTCCTTTTCGGCAATCTGTGGGTCGGCGGCAAAGCCCATGCGGCGGACCAGCCGCACCGCCCCCCCGAGATCGATGGCATCCTGTAACGGCTCGTGGTCGATCATCAGCCTACCGCCCCAATTTTCGCTCATGCCCAGCACCACAACTTCGTTGCAACGCACTTCCGTGCCCGCCGATATGCTGGCGGCGGAGGAATAGAGCCCGAAGTCGCGAAGTATGCGGTCCGCTTTCGCATCGGCGGAGGAAATTTCGCCGAGCGCCAGGCCGACGCCCAGCGCCGAAGCCGCGCGGCCGAACGCCATAAGTTCGCCGGGTGCCCCGCACGCGCAGGCTTTTCCCGCCCGCCCGGCCCGCTCGATATCCGCCGAGCCGAATGCCGGCCCCTTGACCTGCACCAGATGAACGTCCGCGGCGTCAGCTATTTCCGCCTTCGCCATAGCCTCACGGACCGCCGTCGCCGTCAGGTCGATTTGCGTCTGGGTGCCGACCTGATCGGGTGTCAGTTCCGGCGTGAAGGCGACGCCTATCGCAAGCGACTTGCCGGGCTCCCCGACACCGTCCGCATCGACCGTGAATACGCTGTAGTGAGGCGAAAGCACCCCTTCCACGCCACCCGAAAAGATGAACGGCACGCGAGCCAGGACCGCCTCCGCTTCCAGACCCATATGGCGGCCAATCAGTCGGGCAAGCGACAGTGAAAGGTAACCCCTGGTGTAGTCGTTGACGAGCCCGTTCCCGTGCGTCTTTCCGATCACGCATACAATCTGCTCGGGACTGACGGTCCCCTTTTCGATCGCATTGCGCAACCCCGAAACGTCCGAGGGATCGGACAGCGAAAATCTATGTATGTCTGCGCGCATCCCAATGCCCCTGTTCAGCCATGTCGTCGGGTATCAGCCGGTATCTGTGTTTCGCAGCCGTCACACGTCTCACGCGAATTTTGCCCGCCTCCTGGAAGGGACCGCGACGGCATCATCAACAATATCAGTCCCGCCAAGGTGATCACCGCGCCTGTCGCCAGTGAAAGCGAGGGCCAGCCGTGGCCGAGCGCCGCCTCGATCGACATGACGAAGCAGGGGACGAGATAGGTATACGGGAATATCTTGGCGGCGGGCAGGCGTAGAGACGCGAACTGCAGGAGCAGGAAGGACATGGCGGTCGAGAGCACGGCCAGATAGGCGATCGCCAGCCAGACGATCGCATCGAGACCGCGCCAATCGGTGGCTGCGATGTCGGGAACGGCGAATATGGTCAGGCAGAGCGTACAACCGGCAAGTGTCCAGAAAGTGAACTCCAGAACGCCCTCGCCCTGGTTCAGCAGCCGTACAAGCGGGGCATAGAGGGCCTGGCAGGCGCAACCGATGAAGAACAAGGCCTCTCCCCTGCCGACCTCGAAGGCAAGCGCCCTTGACAGATCGGCACGAAAAATGACCCAGAAG
>Ga0180220_1000381_pt1 | contig 53951 bp, 52 predicted proteins | sample eDN5th37CBELigBY_FD_151335 | JGI IMG/M metagenome (GOLD analysis project Ga0180220, IMG submission 151335) | Enriched backyard soil microbial communities from Emeryville, California, USA - eDNA 5th pass 37_C BE-Lig BY (version 2) (version 2) | ecosystem: Environmental > Terrestrial > Soil >...
ACCGTGGTGATGCCGGCCTGCAGGGCCGCCAGCACTTTTTCCTTGATCCCTCCCACGGGCAGCACCAGGCCGCGCAGGCTGATTTCGCCCGTCATGGCGTGGTCGCTGCGTACCGGCGTATTGCTCAACAGCGAAAGCAGGCAGCAATACATGGCCACGCCGGCGCTGGGTCCGTCCTTGGGAATGGCGCCGGCCGGAACGTGCACGTGGATGTCGATCTTTTCGAAAACACCGGGTGCGATATCGAGGTGCTCGGAACGGGCCTTGACCAGGGTGAGCGCGGCTTGCACGCTTTCCTTCATGACATCGCCCAATTGACCGGTGAGTATCAGTTTGCCATTGCCCGGAGTGCGGCTGGCTTCGACGAACAGAATGTCGCCGCCCACCGGGGTCCAGGCCAGGCCGGTCGCCACGCCGGGCAGGCTGGTGCGCATGGCGATTTCGCTTTCGAATTTTTCGGGCCCGAGCGCCGCATGCAGCTCGTCCACGCCGATCGACACGCGTTCGGCCGTCCCCTCGGCGATCCGCATGGCGGCATGACGCAGGGCGCTGCCGATTTCGCGCTCGAGGTTGCGCACCCCGGCCTCGCGCGTGTATTTGCGGACTATGGTGCGCAGCGCTTCATCGGTCATGTCGCATTGTTCCGGCGTCAGGCCGTTGGCGGTCAGCTGCCGCGCGAGCAAGTAGCGTTTGGCGATCTGGATTTTTTCTTCCTCGGTGTAGCCCGGCAGCTGGATCACTTCCATGCGGTCGCGCAGCGGCACGGGAATGGTATCGAGCATATTGGCCGTGGTGATGAACATCACCTGCGACAGGTCGAAGGGCAAACCCAGGTAGTTATCGCGAAAGCTGCTGTTCTGCTCGGGATCGAGCACTTCGAGCAAGGCCGAAGCGGGATCCCCATGTATGCCGGTCCCCAGCTTGTCGACTTCATCGAGCATCAGGACGCAATTCCTGGAGCCTGCCTTGTGTATGGCCTGGATGATGTTGCCGGGCAGGGCGCCGATGTAGGTGCGCCGGTGGCCGCGTATTTCGGCCTCGTCGTGAACGCCGCCCAGGCTGATGCGGGCGAATTTGCGTCCGGTCGCCTTGGCGATGCTTTGCCCCAGCGAGGTCTTGCCTACGCCCGGGGGGCCGGCAAAGCAGAGGATGGGGCTCTTGCCTGTCGGGTTGAGCTTTTGCACGGCCAGATATTCAAGAATGCGGCGCTTTATCTTGAGCAGGCCGTAATGATCCTGATCCAGGATGGCGCGCGCCTCGGCGATGTCGATGCGGCTGTCGGTGGTGACCGACCAGGGCAGTTCGGTGACCCAGTCGAGATACGTGCGCAGCATGGAATATTCGGCCGATGCCTCGGTCATGTGCTGCAGGCGCCTGAGATCCTTGCGCACCTGGGCTTCGATGTCTTCGGGCATCTTGGCCCGGGTGATTTTTTCTTCAATCTGGGCGATCTCCGCCTCGTTGCCCTCTGTTTCGCCGAGCTGCTTCTGTATGGTTTTCAGTTGCTCGCGCAGCAGGATTTCGCGTTGCCGGTCTTCGAAGCGTTCCTTGGTGCGCTGATCGATGTCCTGGCTGACGCGCAGGACCTCGATGTTGTGGACCAGGAGGCCGAGCACTTTGCTCATGCGCGCTTCCAGGTCCATGGTTTCCAGAACGTCCTGTTTTTCTTCCGGCTTCAGGTCCATGACGCCGGCGATGAAGTCGGTCAACATGGACGGCGACGAAATGTTCTGCACCGTGGCCATGACTTCCGCCGGCGCCTGGGGCAGCATCTGGAGTATCTCGGCGCTGCGGGTCTTCAACTGGACCATGAGCGCTTCGATGTTCACGCTGGAATCTTTCTGTTCTTCATAGCGCTCCACCGAGGCGACCGGAAAGGGGTATCCGGGCAGGAAGTCTTTCACGCGATAGCGCTGCTCGCCTTGGCAGATGATATGGTGCGAGCCGTCAGGCGCCGTGACGTAGCGCAGAATGCTGGCGACGGTGCCCACGCGAAACAGTTCGTCCGGCGTGGGGTCGTTCGCCTCCGCCTGCCTCTGCAGCAGCACGCCCACCTGGCGTCCGGAGCGCGCGGCTTCCTGCGCAGCCGCCACGGAACTGTCGCGCCCAATGGTGATGGGCACCACCAGGCCCGGGAACAGCACCAGGTTGCGCACAGGGATGATGATCAGCGCGCCTTCCGGAATAGCGATGGCCGGAGCCGCCGTCTTTTTTTCCGGAGCCGCGGATTCTGTCGCATGCGGCGCACCGCCGGGGTTTTGGTCGGGGCTGTCGTTTGCCATGGTTTGCCAGCCTTGTGGGTAAGTTTGCTAAGTACGTTTCAATAAACTCAAGCGCAGGCAGCCATCGGCCAGCGTGGACTCTTGAATCTCGAAGTGGCCCGGCGGCAGTTCGATGCGCCGTTCAAAGCGGCCATAGGGAATTTCGATGCGGCGGATCTGCGCCGAAGTGGGAGCGGCCAAGGGGCGCTGGCCCAGTATGACGAGCGCGTTGCCGTCGATGACGACTTTGACCTGGTCCGGGGCGACCCCGGGCAAGGCCGCAAGCACCAGGAGGCTGCGATTGGTCTCGAAAATATCGACCGGAGGTTCCCAGGTCGGGCCGGAATTGCGGCCGGGGCTCAAGCGGAAGAATTGCCTGTGCAGGCGGTCCGCCTGTTCCAGCAGATTGATGGCTTCAGCCCACGCCGAGTCAACGGGCTTGCGGAATGTCATGGATTGCATCCTAATCGTGCGGCAGTGCTTGCCGTTTGCAGCCGCGGCGAGGCACGGGTGGAACCCGGTGCGCGCCGGCGCCGCGGCGCAGCCAGTTGCCAATAGGATAGGAGCAAAAAACGCCGTTTGCAATCCGCCCGGCGAAATTCCCGGCGCCGCCGGGGGGAAATCCAAAGGCGGCTGATTTTCCTCATCCGGGGCGTCGATGAATGCATACGGGACGCGCCGGGACGGATATACTATTCTGCTTGAATTCGCACACTGTTACCCATTGTTCTGGATCGTAGCCGGGACCAGGCGGGTTTCCCGGCGGGCGCCGAGCGTGAAAAAGGGCGGCACATGGCCATGACATTACAAGGCGTCTTCAACGTTCGCCGCTCAGAGGTCTTGCCGGTGGCTTTGGCCATGGCGTTTTTCTTTTGCGTCCTGACGGCGCTGATGATGCTGCGCCCGGCGCGCGAGGCTCTGGGCATGCGCGGCGGGCTGGACGCCGTGCGCTGGCTCTTCGTCGGCACGGCGGCGGTTACCCTGCTGGTCAATCCGGTTTTCGGCCTGCTGGTCAGCTGGTTTCGCCGCATCGTATTCATTGCCGCCACCTATCTGTTCTTTGCCGGCAGCCTGGCGGTCTTTTATTTGTTGATCGCGCTGACGCCCGAGGTGATCGGGGTGGCCACCGGCCAAGTGTTCTATGTCTGGTTCAGCGTCTTCAATCTGTTCTCCTCCATGGTGTTCTGGGCGCTGATGTCCGATAGCTTCTCGCTGGAACAGAGCAAGCGCTTCTTCGCCTTGATCGCCGTGGGCGGCACCCTGGGCGCCGTCTTTGGGCCGTGGCTGTCTTCCATACTGGCCAAGGTGGTGGGCACGCCGGCGTTGCTGCTGATATCCGCCGGTTTCCTGATATTGGCGCTCTGCCTCGCCGGCGTGCTCATCCGGCTGCAACCGGCCCGACCGGCGCCCGCGGAAAGCGGCGGGCCGGCGGGCCGGCCGGACGCAGAGCTCATCGGCGGCGGCGCATGGGACGGCCTCAAGGCCGTGTTCCAATCCAGGTACTTGCTGGGGATAGCCGCCTATGTCGTGATCCTGGCGGTCATGGCGACCTTTCTTTACTTCACGCGCCTGCAGATGGTGGCCGCCCTGCATAATGAAATGGACAGCCGCACCACGCTGTTCGCCCAGATCGACGTGATCACGCAAGTCGCAACGCTGGTGATCCAGGTTTTGGTGTCGGGCCATTTGATGAAGCGCCTTGGCGTCCACATCACCTTGGCGCTGCTGCCCCTGACCACGCTCCTGGGCTTCGTGGGCCTGGCCCTGGCGGGCTCGCTGGCCGCCCTGATCATGTTCGAGTCGGCGTTCCGCGCGGTGCAGCGCGCCATCATGCGCCCGGCGCGGGAAACACTGTTCACCGTGGTCAGCGCCGAGGACAAATACAAGGCCAAGGCGGTGATCGATACTTTCGTCTATCGCGCGGGCGATGTGGCCGGCGCTCAGTTGGAGGGGGCATTGGGACGCCTGGGCATGGGGCTGGCCGCCGTAGCCAGCGTGGCCGTGCCCTTGGCCGTCGTCTGGGCGGCGCTCGGGCTTTGGCTGGGGCGCGCACAGCAGGGGATCGCCGTCGCGGGCGCGCCCCGGCCTGCCGGCACTACGCCTCCTTATCATTCATCCAAATAAAGGAGTTCAGGCATGATTTCCCGGCGTGATTATCTGGCTTTGTGTCTCGCAGCGGGCGCGGGTTCTCTGTTCGCGCCGCGCCTGTCGCGGGCGAACCAACAATCGGGCTCTCTGATCACAAGGCCCATCCCATCGTCCGGCGAGCGGCTTCCGGTTGTGGGCCTGGGCAGCTCCGCCACCTTCTCCAGCGCCGCGGGCGCGGCGGAGGTGGAAGGGCTGAAAGAGGTGTTCCGCGCTTTCGTCGAACATGGCGGCACGGTCTTCGACACGGCCCCCGGCTACGGCGCATCGGAAGCCGTGGCGGGGAAAATCGTCAATGAGCTGCATATCGCCGACAAGGTATTCTGGGCGACCAAGCTCAATGTTGCCGGGTTCGGAGGGGGGAAGGCGGATGCCGGGCAGGCCAAGGCGCAGCTCGAAGCCTCGTTCAAGGCAGTCGGCAAGCCCGTGATCGACCTGATCCAGATCCACAACCTGGGCGATGTACCCACGCAGTTGCCGCTGCTCAAGTCTCTGCGCGACGAAAAACGCATTCGTTACCTGGGGGTGACGACTACGTTTCCACGCCAGTACGAGCAGCTTGAAAAGGTGATGCGCGATGAACGCCTGGATTTCATCGGCGTGGATTACGCCATCGACAACCGGGTCATGGAAGAGCGCATATTCCCGCTGGCGCTGGACCGCGGCATTGCGGTCCTGGCGTACGCGCCTTTCGGCCGCACGCGTCTTTGGGATGTGGTGAAAGGGCACGAGGTGCCGGCATGGGCGGGGGAGCTGGGCATCCGGTCCTGGGGCCAGTTTTTCCTGAAATTCGTGGTGTCCCACCCGGCCGTGACCTGCGCCACGCCCGCCACCAGCCGCGCCAGGAACGCCGTGGACAACATGGGCGCCGCCTTTGGCGATCTACCGGATACGGCCATGCGCGAGCGCATGGCGCAGCACATACGCTCGCTGTGACTGTTCTTCAGAACTTATATTGCAGGCCGGCCACAAATAGATTGTAGTGCTGGCGCCCCAAGTCGACGCGCCAGCTTGTCGTCGGAAGATGCACCCCGGGGTAGTCGGTCGATCCGAAGGTGTAGCGGGTGGAATCGATGGAAAGGTATCTGTATTCCGCGAACAGGCGCAGGTTTTTGTTCACTTCCGCCTTGATGCCCGCCTTCAGTTGCATGGCGAAAGCGGACTTCGAGGCGTCCGGATCGGAGTTGAAATGGTTGATGCCGGGTTCGGATGGGTTTGCGGAATCCGATCCCTTGATGGACATGAACGCCACGCCCGCGCCGGCGCCGATATAAGGAAAAAGCGTGTTCGAATACGGGGTTTGCAAGGTGAGCACTGCGTTGGCCAGCAGCACGCCGGCGGTCATGGGCAGGGTGACGTATTGGGTTCCCAAGGCACGCGGAATGACGGGCATCTCGCCGGTGGGTGAATACTTGCCGATGTAGATGCCTTCCAGTTCGGCGGCGGGCGTCAGGCCCCACCTGGACGATCCCAAGTCCCAGCGCTTCCATTCATAGCCTAGCTGGCCTCCGCCCACGGAAACATGCGTGCCGCTGCCGGTGGAGCCGCTGGCATTGATGGGCAGTCTTCTAGAATTATCGAGCAGCACCGCACCCCGCTGCTGCAAGCTCGTCGCGATGGCCGAGCCTGTGCCGCCGAACACGCCGATGTAAAGGCCGGCTTCGCTTGCTGCCTCCGCCGCAAGGCAAGGGCCCGCGGCAAGCGAAGCCAGCAGGGCCGATACAAGATGCTTGGGGTTCATCAGTCCTCCGTAGGGGATGGTTTTTCCCAAGGATACTACACGTAACATTAAATACGCCATGTTACGTTTGGTCGGCGGCGCCGAAGGCCTCAATAACGCAGTTGCACGCCCGCGAACACCGCACGGCCGGCGCCCGGCTCGAACAGGGTGGAGCCGGCGTTGGCGCGGTCGGTGATGCTGGCGCTGGCGATGTAGCGGCGATTGGTCAGGTTGCGTCCTTCAAGGTAAAAAGAGTATGGCCCTTTTTCCCAGCCCGCCCGCAATCCCAGCAAGGCATAAGAGGCCGTCCTGGTGGTGTTGGCATTGTCGACATAGTAGGCTTGGGGCACCCATTCCACGTTCGGCCCTAGGTAGTAGCCGGAGGGATGTTTGTAAAGGATTTCAGCGCGCAGATAGTGCCGGGGCACGCCCGGAATCTGCTTATTGCCCCACACGCGATCGTCGTCAAAGCGGAAGTCGCTGTAGGTATAGCTGGCCTTGATCTGCAGGCTGTCGCCTTGCGGGCCTTGCTCGAAAAGGCCGCGCAGGGCGGTCCACTGCATGCCCAGTTCCAGCCCTTGGTGGATACTGCGGTCCAGATTGGTGGTTTGCTCGCAAATATTCCACATGGAACTGATGCACTGGAATTCGTTCTTGATCCTGGTGTGGTATAGCGCGACATCCCAGCCGAAGTCGCCGGCGTGGCCGCGCGTGCCGATCTCGAAAGTGGTTGCACGCTGTGGTTCCAGGCGATCCAGGTCATTCGCCGTTGCGAAATTCATGTCGCCGAAAGTCGGAGGCTCGGCGCTGCGCGATATATTCCCGTAGACCTGCCATCCGGGCTGGACTTGCCACAGCAGACCCAATTTGAGGTTGAAGAAATCATAGCTTTTGTCGCCGGAACGGCTGGGCGGCTGGCCGCCGTTGTAGCGGTCGGCCCGCTCGCGCCGCGCATGCAGATACTGCATGCCGGTAATCAGCGATACGCCGGGCACGATGTCGAAAGCGTTTTCGCCATACAGCGTCACGTTGTCGGAAGTGTCCTTGGTTTGCGACAGCCTGGCGCCGCGGTGGCCGCCCGTATTGACGTAGTTATTGGCATCCACCGTGCCGGCCGACCAGGTCAGCCCCAGTGTCAGGCGGTTGTCATGGCCCGCCAGAGGCCGTGAGTTCACCAGGCGGGTATAGGCGCCGTAGTCGGTGTAGTCGTTATCCAGGTATTGGTATATGGGATGGCGCAAATGGCTCTGCGCATACCACCCGCCAAATTCATAAACCGTATCGCCCGCCGTGTACACCGTACGGTTGGAGATGCGCCCTCCATCGATATTGCGTTGCCAGTCATTGGTTTCGTTCACGGCCGCCGCGCGGCGCGGATCATTGAGCGCCTGTTCGCGCGTCACTGAACCCGGGATGTCCTGCCGTATCCGCGCGCCGGTCAGATAGAAACGTGTTTCGGCGTTTTCCGACAGCCGCCAGCCGAGGTTGCCGCTGACCCGCAAGGAGTCGCCGCCGCTGTGGTCCCGAAACCCGTCCTGGCGCTGCCAGGAACCCGTCACGAACCCATCGAGCTTTTCATCGGCGAACCCGCCGCTCAGTTGCGTGCGCCGCCAGCCGAAGCTGCCCGCATCGATTCGACCCTGGAATGGACTGGCGTCACGCCCTGTGGGGGTCACGAAATTGATGGCGCCGCCCAGAGTGCCGGCGCCGAAACGCAGCGCGTTCGCGCCTTTGTATACCTCGGTGTAGCGGTAGGCCGTGGGATCTATCCATTGAAAATCGGTGCTGCCGTCGGCGTTGTTCAGCGGCACACCGTCTTGATACAAGGCTATGCCTCGCAGGTGATAGTAGCGGGACAGGCCTGAACCGCGTATGGACAGACGCGCATCCTCGCCCCATTTGGGCTGGGCGAAAACACCGGGCGTGTAATCGAGAATATCCTTGACGGTCGCCGCCTGGGTGGCGCGCCAGGCGGTATCTTTTACCAGCGCCGCGCCGCCTGGAATCTGTTCGATGTGCGCTTGCGCCTCTTGCACCGATGGCGCGGTCAGGCTGAAGCTTTCCCCAGCCTTTACCATGATGGGCGCCAGGGTCTGGGCTTGCTCCTGCGCCTGCGCCGCCGCGCCCAGCAGGCCGCTCAGCATCAGCATCCAGGCCTTTGATTGCACGCTGCGGCGCACGCGGCCGGCCGCCAGGTCGTCCGGCCTCGCCCTCGTCCTGGTTCCTGCCTTTGTTCTTGTTCTTGCGGGGTGATTCACGGATGTTGCTCCTTTGTCGATATTGCTTGCGTGGATTGCCGTTCCGGCAGTTGCAGCCTGCCTTCCAGCGTGTTGCGGTCAAAATCTGAAATCAGCGCTTCAATGCGTATGTCCCAACTGCTCTGGTAAGGCAGCTCAATATGGTTCACCTGCCAGGCGCCATCGGCTGAACGCCGCGCATGGAAAACTATCGGTTCGATGCCGGCGGACGCATTGGAAAACACGACGTCCACTTCCTGGGCCGCCAGAGCAAGCCCATCCGGCCCATGCAGGCGCAGTGTCAGTCTTCCTGGATGGCCTTCCCAGGCTGGCAGCCAATCGAGTTCGGCGCTGGCCGCGTCGGTATGGAGGTGTGCGGCAATGTGCGTCGCGGTCGTGCTGGAGGAGGGCGCCGCCGCTTCCGCCGCGCGCGGCGGCGGGGTGAAGCGCCAGAGCGCGACTACCGCCAGGATGGCCGCGGCTAGCGCGCATTCCACATAAATGATGCGCCGCATGGAGCGCATGGCCGCCGCATCCGCCTTCAGCGCGGCGCGAGTCAATCGGTAGCGGTTGTAGGCGCCCAAGGCCAGAAGCAGGGCCACCAAAGCCAGTTTGACCATCAGGATGCGGCCGTAGGCGGTTTGCCATAGCGACGCTGGCCGATCCAGCTGCAGATAGGTCAATATGGCGCCGCTGACCAGGAGCAGCGCCACCACGACGGGTATGGTCCGGGAAAAACCTTGGAGCAATGCCGGTCCGGGCGGGCCGCGCAGCGCAAACGCGAGCGGCAACAGCCAGCCTATCCATAGCATGATCGCAATGCCGTGCAGCCACACGGCCGGTTTGGCCAGCCATGGCGGCATCGCCGTGCTGGCGTGGCCGCTGCAGGCCAGGGCCGTGCCCAGCAGCAATAGGGCCGAGCCCGCAAATAGCCGCTTGAAGAAAGCCGTCCTGGCGCGCCAGACCATCGCCGCGCAAGCCAGCGCGGCCAGCGACAAGGCGGCCGTAAGACCGAAAGATGTCGCGATGGCGGTATGCCAGCTATTGGCGGCCAATAGGCCCGAAAGCGGCGTATCCAGCGCATCCACGCCCAGCATGCCCAGGCTCAGCAGTGTCGCCGCGGCGCCGAGAGCCAGCGTGCGCAAGCCCAGCCGGCGCGTGTCGCCGGCCGAGGCATGGATGGAATGCGCCGCCGCCAGGCCGATGCCGAAAAACAGCCCCGCGTACCAGCCCAGGCGCAATAGCCAGATCAAGGCATCCCGCGCGTAGTGCGCCGCCTCGGCGGCTGCGGGCGCGGCGGCGCCTGCGCCGATGGAGAAAGCCACGGAGCCTCCGATCGGATGACCGTCCGCGGAGACCACGCGCCAGCTCAGCGCGTATGCGCCTTGCTGGGGCAGGCGGGGCAGAGGGATCTGCAGGCCGTCGGGCGATGCCTGGACATGCTGTGGGTCGATGTCGCGCGCGCCGCCATCGGGTTGGATGATTTTGAGCACCAGCGGCGATACCGGCTCGTTGAATCGCAGGCGCGCCTGCGTCGGCGCCGCGGTCAAAACGCTGCCCGCTTCAGGCACGCTGCCCAGCAGCGAGGCATGGCCGAAGGCCGGCCGCGCCCATAGCAAAACGGCCAGGACGCAAAGCAATGCGACCAATATGCATGGCCGTCCGGCACGCGCAGGCGTGCCTGTAAGATGCACGGTGTGCATGGCGAAAACCCCTCCGCCCGACGCATAGCCGTGTATGCGTCGGAAGCGCTGGTCTGTTATGGGCCGCTTATTGTTTGGGCAGCAGCTTGAGGCCCGGCGCGGGGGTGTCGGAATGGTCGCCGGCGGGCTTCTGCCGCTCGGCGGAAGGCTGGTCTATCCAGCGCGCCACGCCCGCTTCGCATTCCTGCACGACGGGGAAGTAAAGAGTGGCGCCGGGCGTCAGCCCGCTGCTCAGGTAGCCGACGAAGACGAATTCGTCGTAGTAGTCATCAGGCAGCCGTCCGCCCGACCAGACGATCTCTTTCACGCCGGAGCCGACCTGTGCGCCGTACAGTGCGTACGGCTTGGCATAGTCGCCCTTGACGGTTTCAAGCGTCCAGCCGGCCTTGGGCTGCGGTTTGACGCCCACGACGCCTTCGGGTATGCGTACGCGGATCTTGATGGTGGGCGAGCCCTTGCAGCCGTGAGGCACCCGCAGCACCGCTTTGTAGCGGCTTTCCAGAGGGGCCTCTTTGGTTTCCAGCGTTACATGGGAAAAGGCGGGAATGGTGAACAGGGCGGCCGCCAATGCCAGGGCGGCGCGTGAACTTGTACGGAATACGGACATGAATGACCTCGGAATGGGTATCGCGGAGCAGCGGCCGCCTGCGCGGCGGTCGCATGGAAACAGTCAACCGAGGTTCGAAGGCGGTGCGCGGGATCCGAGAGGCGGGCCCGACGAGGGCAAAGGCGGCAGGGCTTGATGGACGGCGGCCAGCACCAGCGGGCGATGGGCGATGGCCCCCGCGAACAGGGGTTCGTCCTGGCCGGGAATCAGCGCCTGCGATGCAACGAGGCCGTAGGGGCAGACCTGGCCGCCGATGCTGTCGCCGGAGAGGGATTTTGCGGGGCCGTCCGACACGTCCACCTGCTGGATCTGGACGCCCCCCAGGGTGCACAGGGTGATGGAGAAGGCCCGGCCTTGCGCCCCGGAAAGATCCGGCATGTAGCCCGCCGGAATGAACGAGCGGAACAAAAACGATACAACGGTCAGGCAAAGGAGCGCTTGCCAGACTGCCATGTTTTTGCGTCGCGTCGATTTATGTGGGGCGGACATGCGAAGAATTGTATTCCTATTTTCCACCGCTCGTGCCGCCGAAAGGCGCTGCGGCAATATGCTTATGCCTGGCAGGCTGATATGGCGTTCTTCGGTTGGGCGCGGCAGTCTTTTCGCATGGGGCCGTCAGGGCTCGGCGGCGATCTGCAATGCACGCTCCAGAGAAACACGCAGCATGTCGCCATGCCCATACTCGGGAAACGCTTCATGGCTGACATCCGCGCCGCCCAGGCGCAAGCCTTGCGCCATTTCTCTGATGGCGGGCCTCATCCCCCCACGGGGGTCGGCCTGGGTCACGCGGGCGTCGGCTTGTGCCTCGTTTTTTTGAGCAGGCTCGGGATTCGGTCCGCGCCGGGTGCGTTCGCGAGGCTTGGCGCTGATCAGGATGGCGACGCGCTTGCCGGCGGCGCGGGTTTTTTCAAAGGCATGCCATTCCTTTATCAGCGCGCCGTCGTGCCACCACGCGGAAGGGTCTCCCGCAATGTAGCGCGCGAACGCGCCGGGTTGCGTGAATAGCGTGTGCAGCGCGAACAGGCCGCCATAGGAGTGCCCCCACAGGTATTCCTTCCCGGGATCTGTGCCGGCTCGAGCCCGTACCAAAGGTTTGATGCGGGTGTCGATCAATTGCAGGAAGATGTCCGCCCCGCCGCCGACGCGGCCGCTCACCACGGGTTCGGCAACGGGCTTGCCGTTTTCCCGAACCGGCGGCGTGTAGTCGTAAGCCCGGGAGACGAGGTCGTGGCGGGTTGCCGTGTCGTAGCCTATGGCCACCAGCACGGGGGGATTGCCGCCGATGATCCTGACAAGGTCGATTTCCGTAAGCGTCGCCATCGCCGCATTGCCGTCCAGCATGTAAAGAACGGGGAACCCCGCCTTGGGCGCCGGCGCGCGGGGAATCGAAATCTCGATCCGGTAATGCCTTTTTCCATCCGCCGAATCCAGTTCGTGCTTTTCGAACCGGTAAAGCGCTGAGGGATGGTCGGCCAAGCTGGATTTCACGAGTTCAGCGCCTCTGCCCGGCGAGGGCGAGGCGGCCCGGGTCTGGGCTTGAGCCTGAGTACCTTGAGCTTGAGTAGTTTGAGCTTGAGCCTGGGCCCGAACCTGAGCAGTGCCCAGCAGGCAGCATAAGGAAAAAAGAAAGGCCTTGGGGAAAAGGGTCAATCGCGGCACATGGACCTGCTGTTTGGGGTGGGTGGTATAGGCGAAAGCCAAGGTTGCTGCGGGCGGATGCAGCCGGCTTTCTGCGCCGGCGAGCCCAGCTGCCGATGATAATAAAAACGCGAATGGTTCGCAATAAGAAATAGGAAGCAAGCTGCCTGATTGAACCCGCGGCGAACAGAAATGAAAATGCTCGAACTGGCGAAATGCCTGGACCGGCGCCAGGCTTGGTTCTACGCGCATGACCACAGGGATGATGGCTCCCATCCTTGGTTCTATAGATCGTTGTGCTTGATGTCGGCCCAGGGCTTGCTTTTCGTGTGGCACCGGTCTGGATCGGCGCAAGGTTGCTACCTGCGTAGCATCAGCCATATCGCGGCAGCGAGTTGAAGGGGCCGCGGGTGCTGTCCCAGAAGGCGGGCCGCCCGCCGCATGAAACAGGGGCGGGCGGCCTTTTGTGTTTTATTTTTGCTGTGTTTTATGCGCGGCTTTATCTCTGCTTCGTTTTATTTATTTGAGCCAACGGTCTTTCGCCGCATCGAGCGCGTCGCGTTCGTCGGCGAGGTCCCAGGCAAATTGCATGACGCGCACATAGTCGGCGTCGTCCAGAGGCAGCAGGAAGCCGAGTTCGTTCTTGGGCGTCAGCGGATGATCGATGAACAGCGCAGCAAGGCGCGGGTCCGCCTTGCTGTAGTGCAGGGCTTCGTAGGTTTCGGTGATCATGACATCGCCTTTGCCCGCGGCGATCAAGCCGGGAATTTCGGCGTTTTTATCGTGGGTGCTGACCTGGGCCTGTTTCAGGTTTTCAAGAACGAAGGCTTCGTTGGTGCCGCCGGGATTCTTGATGACACGGACGGAGGGCTGGTTCAAATCGTCGACGGATTTGTATTTCGACGCTTCGTCCTTGCGCACCAGGGCCACCTTACCGAAAGGTGCGTAGCCGGGCAGCATCGCCGCTTGCCGGATTCGGGCGACGTTGCGGGTGATCCCGCCGACGGCGACATCGAATTTGTCGGCTTGCAGATCTTTCATCAGGTTGGGCCAGGAAGTCTGCACATATTCGATCTTCACCCCCAAGCCTTTGGCCATGGCTTCTATCACGTCGATATCATGGCCTTCATAGCCGCCCTTATCGGTTTTGATGGCGAAGGGGCGATAGTCGCCCGGGGTACCCACGCGTATGACTTTGCTGTCCATGATGCGGTCCAGGCGCGGACCGGCCTGCGCGGCCGTCGCCAGCGAAATCGCCACCGCGATGCCCATGAAAAACCGGAAAAGATGTTTCATGAAACTCCCCTTATTTAATTATTTAATGTTTGATCGTTGATCGGACGGTAGGCGGGGTTTGCAGCCCGGCCCGGGTTTCGAAACTATACCCGTTGGTTGGAAATCCGCAAGAGCACAGGAAGCCCGGTTGCCGGAAGCTTGCCGCCGCGGTCCGTCAGGCCGGCGGCGCCAGTGTCACGGAAGGAATGCTGGCAATCGCGCTTTCCCTGGGTTCGCCCTTGTTTGCGGTCCTGCCCGATGACCCGCCCGCGGCCAGCAGATCGATCAGGTCGGCGGTGGTGGAGCGCCGGGTAAGCATCAGGCAGGCGACTTCGGGCGCGAGGGCGCGGGTGGCGTGCCAGCATCCGGGCCGCATGCAGATGCCTTTGCCCGCGGGGATGCGGAAGGCGGCGAGCGTCGATGGATCGGGGCCGCCGTCGGCGCCGCCGACCGCCACGATCTGGACGATATCGCCATTCAGGGGGACGATGGCTTGCTGTGTGAGCCTATGCATTTCCAGGCTGTCCACGGGCAGCGGCGATCCGCTGCTGCGGTAGTTGACCCACAGGATTTCCGTAGCGCCGCCGGGGCCGGCATCGAAGACGTGTTCCCGCCAGAAGTCCGTGGCTGGATTGCTGAAACGCGGGACGCCATCGTTTTCGCCCGGCATGGGTTTGCCCAGCATCCAGCCGTAAGGGGTGAACGATGGCGGCGTCAGTTCGTGGATGGACAACAGGCCGTCTTTGGTCATACGCATTCTCCGAATCTGGAAGGCCAGCCGGGCAGTCCGGGGGCCGGCGTCCGCCCCTGCGCCGGCCGGCGGCAGGGGCGAATGGAATAGCAGGGATGATAACGGTTTCGCCGGGACTGCATGGCGTCCATAGGCTCAGGACAGCGTGGTATCCATGAGCCCAGGGTCGCGTGGTATCCACGGGCGCATCGAGAATGCGCTGGCCGCTTGCGAACCGGCGGCCGAAGCGGTGGCTGAAGTGGAGGCCGAAGTGGAGGACGAAGCGACGCAAGGCCTGAGCCGGGTCCGGCCGGCCGGGTTGGCGATGTTCAGCCGCCCAGCTTGTGCATCAGGCGGCATGCGTCATCGGGCGCCTGGGCTTTGATGTCGTTGTCGAAATAGCAGAAGACATCCCGCCCGCTGCGCTTGGGAGCCGCGGAAGCGGCGATCCGGCGGGCATCGGGCGGTTCCGCGCCGGACGCCCATGCTTTCATGCGGGCGGCCCAGCGCTCGAGCGCCGCGTCGCCGTACTTCCCGCTGTACAAGGTCTGTGTGCCGTGCAGGCGCATATAGACGAAACCCGCGGTCAGGTCTTCGAAGTAGGGCCAGTCCTTGACCGAATCCGATACTACGATGGCGGCATGATATTTGCGCAGCATGGCGACGAAGGCATCGTTGCAAAAGCTGCCGTGGCGCACTTCGATGGCATGGCGCAAGCGGCGCTTGCGGTCCGGCTGCAGGCATGTGTCCTTGACATGCCTGTCATGCTCGCGGGCCAGTGCCGCGGCTTCGTCCGTATTCCGTGGAAGCAGGCGCAGCATGGACTCGAACAGCGCTGCATCGAACTTGAAACTGGGCGGAAATTGCCACAGTATCGGGCCCAGCTTTTCTTTCAGCATGAACAGGCCCGAAGCGAAAAAATTGGCCATCGCCTTGCGGCTGGCGTCCGCATCCCGGAAACGCAGGATGTGGGTCAGATAGCGGGGGCTTTTCACACTGAAGACGAAGCCCCGCGGCGTGGCCTCATACCAGCGCGCATAGCTGCTCGGCGTCTGCAGCGCGTAGTGCGATCCGTTTACTTCTATGGTTTGCATCCGCCTCGAGGCATACTCCAGTTCGCGCGCCTGCGTCAGACCCGAGGGGTAGAACGCCCCTCGCCAACCCGCGTACCGCCATCCAGAAATTCCGACGCGTATATGCCCCATGAACGCCCGCCAAAAAGATTCGAGAGCGGGGGCCGAAACGGCGCCCGCATGCACATTCCGGAGCAATATTCGGGCCTGAAAATCGCAGGCGAGCGGAGCGATATCCGGGCATGGCAAGCATGGCGGAAACAGCGGCCAGGCCTTCAGCGTACCGGCAGGAAATTGAAAAACAAGAGCCCTTGCATGTAGTTGATGCCTATGCGTCGCAGGTTTTCATCCAGCAGATTGGCGACCAGGTCCAGGCGGCCCACCAATTGGCCGAATTCGCGTTCAAAACTGAGGTTGACGCCATCAGCCGACATTTCATTCGCCAGCAACAGCGGCCGCCCCGCCGCATCGCGCCGGCTGGCCAGCAGCCAGGCGGCGATCTCCACGTTGCGCGCGGCATTGTGCACGTGTTGGGCATCCAGCGCGTCCGAGACATAGAAACGGGTCTTGCCATTGTGGGCGCTGATGATCATGCTCGCCATGCCGAAGACAAAGGCGCCGACGCGGTCGCCCCGATAAGACGGATCCAGCGCGACGGCCAGGATTTCGATATCGCGCAAGGACGACAGCTCGGGTGGAGGCCTGCCGCTTTCGATGGCGGCGCGTCCGTTTTGTATGGCCGCTTCTACGGTGGGCGCGCCGGTCTTGCGCCATTCCGCCGGGTTGCGCCGGTAAAGCTTTTCCAGCAGGCGCATGAGGCTGTCGAGGTTGTCCCGCATGGCGATCGTCACAGTGCGGTTGAAGTCGGTTTGGGCGAACTGGTCGAAAGACATCTGTTCGTTATGGGGCTGGCCCGTGCCGGAGGGCGCGTCGGGCGCGGCACAGCCGCCCAGGCAAAGCAGGGCGGCCAGCATTGCCCCCGCCAGCCGGCCTTTTACTTTTATTCCGTCCTGTGTGTCGCCGCTTGCCATAGGCCTCCAGTTTCGGCGCCGGAACCATCGGGGCCCCGTCTTCCGGATAGGGACTTTATCAGAAACCGCGGCGGCCCAGATCTGCGCCGCGGTGCTGCCCGGCACAGGCTTTGCTGGCTGGCGCCCAGCGCCAGGCGAGCGGCGGCCCGCTTGCGGCATAGCGCCGTCCGCGCCATTCATTCATCAGTCAAGGGAGAAGAGTATGGATCATGGAACAGAAAAAGACAGACGGCATGCGAAAGACGGGCGATATGCGAAGCCGGCCGGCGCCGCGTCTGTGTGGACGGCCGGCTTGCGGGCCGGTGTGCGCTATGCGCTTGCGGTGTTGGCCGCAAGTGGCATGGCGGCGATGGCGCAGGCCGATATCACCGTCGACATGCATAGCGTCGATGCGCAGGGCGTGGGCAAGAGCATAGGCTCGGTACGCATATCCGAATCGCAATACGGGCTGGTTTTCACGCCCGATCTGCAGGGTCTGCCGCCGGGCATACACGGGTTTCACGTGCATGAGCACCCCAGTTGCGACCCCGCCAAGAAAGACGGCAAGGCGGTCGCGGCGCAGGCGGCGGGAGGGCATCTGGATCCCGAGAAAACAGGCAAGCACGGCTTCCCGTGGGGCCGCGGGCATTTGGGCGATCTGCCCGCGCTTTACGTGGACGCCGGGGGCAAGTCGAATAACCCGGTCCTGGCGCCGCGCCTGACGAAGCTGGATCAGGTGTCCGGGCATGCATTGATGGTGCATGAAGGCGGGGATAATCATGCCGATCATCCCAAGCCCCTGGGCGGCGGCGCCGGCCGCCTGGCCTGCGGCATCATCAAGAAGTAGGGGGAGAAATAAGCGGGGGTGTCGTACTGGCAGGGTTCGTCCTGTATTGTTCATCCGCATGCACTGCCCGCCCCGTTGTTCGCCCTGCTGGCGCTTTTGCAGACCCGGCGCTATTATTTTCAGCATGGCCGCATGCCTGGCGCATGCGGGCGGGCCGGTTTGCGGCCGCCGCGCGGGTCATCACGGCGGGCCGGCGCCAGGCGGCGGAAACAGCACAAAAAATCAACAGGAGACGAATATGTCCAGCATTTTCGACCAGGACCTGCCGCAGACGCCGGCCAATTATGCGGCGATATCGCCGCTGTCTTTCATCGAGCGGAGCGCGCAAGTCTATCCCGACAAGCTGGCGGTGGTGCACGGCATGGGCCCCGAGGCGCTGCGCCTTAGCTGGTCGCAGCTTTACCAGCGGTGCCGGCGCCTGGCCAGCGCCTTGTCCCGGGCGGGCATAGGCAAGGGCGATACCGTCGCCGTCATGCTGCCCAACACGCCGCCCATGGTCGAGGCCCATTTCGGCGTTCCCATGGCCGCTGCGGTGCTGAATGCGCTGAACACCAGGCTGGATCCGCGCATGATCGCTTTCATGCTGGACCACGGCGAGGCCAAGGCCGTGATCGTCGACAGCGAATTCGCTCCGGTCATGGAAAAGGCGCTGGCCTTGCGCACGTCGCAATCCCCCATCAAGGTCATCGACGTGGTCGATCCGCTCTACAATGGCGCCAACACCCCCATCGGCGAACTGGACTACGAGGCTTTCCTGGAAGGCGGCGACCCAGACTTCGCCTGGGAATTGCCGGCCAGCGAATGGGACGCGATCGCCCTGAATTACACCAGCGGCACCACGGGCAACCCCAAGGGTGTGGTCTATCATCACCGCGGCGCCGCGGCGGCGGCGATATCCAACATCCTGGAATGGGATATGCCCAAGCACGCGGTGTACCTGTGGACTTTGCCCATGTTCCACTGCAATGGCTGGACCTTCCCCTGGGCCATCGCCGCACGCGCGGGCGTCAATGTATGCCTGCGGCGCGTCGAGGCGCAAGCCATTTTCGACGCCATCCGCGAGCACGGCGTAAACCATTATTGCGGCGCGCCCATCGTGCACAGCATGCTGGTGAATGCGCCCGACAGCATGAAGCAGGGCATACCGCCGGGCGTCAAAGCCATGGTGGCCGGCGCCGCGCCGCCCGCCTCCATGATAGAAGGCATGGAGCGCATGGGCTTCGACCTGCTTCACGTCTACGGGTTGACCGAGGTCTACGGGCCGGCCACGGTTTGTGCCAAACACGAAGCCTGGGACGACCTGGACATCGGCGAGCGCGCGCGCCTGAATGCCCGCCAGGGGGTTGCCTACCATCTCGAACGCGGCATCAGCGTCATGAATCCCGAGACCATGCAGCCAGTGCCCGCCGATGGCCAGACCATGGGCGAGATCATGTTCCGCGGCAACATCACCATGAAGGGCTACCTGAAGAATCCCAAGGCCACCCAGGAAGCGCTGGCGGGCGGCTGGTTCCATAGCGGCGACCTGGCGGTCATGGATCCGGACGGCTATGTGAAAATCAAGGATCGCAGCAAGGACATCATCATTTCCGGCGGCGAAAACATTTCTTCCATCGAAGTCGAAGACGTGCTGTACCGCCACCCCGATGTCCTCGCGGCGGCGGTCGTCGCCCGCTCAGATGCCCGCTGGGGCGAGACGCCTTGCGCTTTCATCGAACTGAAGGCCGGCGCGCAAACCACCCCGGACGCCATCATCGAGCATTGCAAGAAGCACATGGCAGGCTTCAAAGTCCCGCGCACCGTCGTCTTCTGCGAGCTGCCCAAAACATCCACGGGAAAAATCCAGAAATTCGAACTGCGCAAGCAAGCCGAAGCCCTGGAACCCGCCGTCGCCGGCTGACCCGCGGGTTTGCCGGACCGGGGGCTTTCGAGCCGCGGGATTATTGGCCACCGGACCCTTGGGTCCCGGTCCGCCGAGCTCCAGGCTGATGGCTCCAGGCTATCGAGTTTCGGGCTGATGAACCCCAGACTGACGTGCTCCGGCTGGCGAGCGCGGGCTGCGCGCTCCGGACTGTGCGCCGCAGGCTACGCGCCCCGAGTTAAACTTCAGTCAGGAAACAGGCACTGCGCGTATGATTAGCGGCGTTCATATTGCCGGCCTGTTTCAACGGCCTTTTTCATGAATTTGATCAATATCGATCAGGAGAACCTGCACTATGCCTTCTTTTGATGTGGTCTCGGAAGTCGACAAACACGAACTGAGCAACGCCGTCGACCAGGCCAACCGCGAACTCGCCACGCGCTTCGACTTCAAGGGCGTGGATGCCAAGTTCGAGCTGGAAGACTACACCGTCTCGCAGTCCGCGCCCAGCGTCTTCCAATTGAACCAGATGCTCGACATCCTGCGCGGCCGCCTCTCCGCGCGCGGCATAGACATCCGCTGCCTGGACGTAGGCGACCCGCTCGAAAACGTCGCCGGCGCCCGCCGCAAGATAACCGTCAAGCAGGGGATAGAACAAGCGGTGGCCAAGAAACTCATCGCCGAAATCAAAGCCGCCAAACTCAAAGTCGAATCCCAGATCAACGGCGACAAACTGCGCATCAGCGGCAAAAAACGCGACGACCTCCAAACCGCCATCGCCCTCCTTAAAAAGTCGCAAGTCGACCTGCCCCTGCAGTTCAACAACTTCCGCGACTGACCGCCACCCCTCGCGCCCGCCAGACATCGCAACCCCAACGGCCGTGCAATATATCCAACGGCCGTTCAATATACCCAGCGGCGGTGCAATGTACCCCGCGGCGGTGCAATATACCCAGCAGCGGTGCAATATACGAACCTGAATGTCCCGACCCGCGCCGCCCGTAGGGCGCGAGGTCGGGACGGCGCAAGAGCTCTTCCAGCACCAGCTAACGCAGCAAAAGAAGGCCAAGCACCCCACCCGCCCCAGCGGCGCCACGAACACAAGCCAATGCAGCGGGCCGGGCGGCGGGGCGGGGCCGCGGCGACTTTCGGAGTCGGGCGAGCCGTAGGCAAAGGGAGCCCGAACGGGCGGACGAGCCAGGCGATGCCGCAGTTCAGCGCGCAGGCGCGGGACCGGTCACGAGGAGCAAGGCCCGGCCCCGCCACCCGGCACGCGTCAGAAAAGCAAAGCACCGCCTCAATTCCTCAACCGATATCCCGTCCGGAATATCCACCCCACGATCCCCAGACACACCGCCAGAAAAACCAGAGTCATCACCAGGCTCACATACACATTCACATCCGCAATGCCATAAAAACTCCAGCGGAAGCCGCTCACCAGATACACCACCGGATTGAACAAAGTCACTGTCTGCCAGAACGGCGGAAGCATATCGATCGAATAAAAACTGCCGCCAAGAAACGTCAAAGGCGTCACGATAAGCAAAGGCACCAACTGCAGCTTCTCGAAGCCATCCGCCCATATCCCGATGATGAAACCGAACAGACTGAACGTAAACGCCGTCAAGACCAGGAAGACCAGCATCCAGACCGGGTGATTCACCTGCAAAGGCACGAAAAAGCCCGCCGTCGCCAGAATAATGGCCGCCAGGATGATCGATTTCGTCGCCGCCGCTCCCACATAGCTCAGCGTAATCTCGAAATACGACACCGGCGCCGACAACAGTTCATAAATCGTACCCGTGAAGCGGGGAAAATAAATGCCGAAAGACGCATTGGAAATGCTTTGCGTCAGCAGCGAAAGCATGACCAGGCCCGGCACAATGAAAGCCCCATAACTGATCCCCTCGACCTCGGTGATCCGGTGCCCGATGGCGCCGCCGAACACCACGAAATACAAAGATGTCGATATCACCGGGGCGACAATGCTCTGCAGCAAAGTGCGCCAGGTGCGAGCCATTTCAAACATATAGATTGCGCGGATGGCGTGGACATTCATCTCATTGCTCCGTAAAGACGAAGCGCGCGTCCTCGCGCCCCGCGGCCCGGCCCTTCGCGGCCCGGCCTTTCGTGGCCCGGCCTTTCGTGGCCCGGCCGCAACAGCGAGGACAGCAAACCATGGTCTTCAAAACTCCGGCTTTCATTTCGGGCTCCGCACCAATTGCACAAAGATTTCCTCCAGAGAACTCTGCGTGGTCTGCAAGTCCTTGAACACGATCCCCGCCTGATTCAAATCGCGGAACAGCTCGGTGATGCTGTGCTTGTGCTGCGTATCATAGGTATAGACGATTTCGCTGCCGTCGCCGGCCAGCTCCAACTGATAATGCGCCAGCGCCGCGGGCAACGCGGACAGCGGCTGGTGCAACTGCAGCGTCAACTGCTTCTTGCCCAGCTTGCGCATCAATTCCTTTTTTTCTTCCACCAGCACGATCTCGCCATGGTTGATCACGCCGACCCGATCCGCCATCTCCTCCGCTTCCTCGATATAGTGCGTCGTCAGAATCACGGTAACGCCATTGGCGCGCAAAGAGCGCACCACCTGCCACATATCCTTGCGCAGCGACACATCCACGCCGGCGGTGGGCTCGTCCAGGAAAAGAATCTGCGGCTCGTGCGATAGCGCCTTGGCGATCAGCACCCGCCGCTTCATTCCGCCGGACAGCGTGCGCAACTGATTGCCCTTCTTGTCCCACAGCGACAGATCGCGCAGCACTTTTTCGATATGCGCCGGATCGGACGGCTTGCCGAACAAGCCGCGGCTGAAGCTGACGGTGTCCCATACCGTTTCGAAGGCGTCCGTGGTCAGTTCTTGCGGAACCAGGCCTATCCTGGAGCGGGCGGCGCGATAATCCTTGACGATATCGTAGCCGTCCGCCAGGACCGTGCCCGAGCTGGCCCGCACCAGACCGCAGATTATGCTGATGAGCGTGGTCTTGCCCGCGCCGTTGGGCCCGAGCAGGGCGAAGATTTCGCCGCGTTTTATGTCGAGATCGACGTTCTTGAGCGCTTGAAAGCCCGACTTGTAGGTTTTGCTGAGATTGTGGACGGAAATGATGGCCGGCATGATAAGTTCCCAACAGCTCCAGGGCACGATAACATAACAGGACACATTCCGGCCCCGCCGGCAGTCTTACGCTCATCGGCTCCATCCATCATGGCATCTTCCGCATACCGTCACGTTCTATTGACCCCCGCGCAAATGGCCGCCGCCGATGCCGCAGCGATCGCCGGCGGCGTCAGCGAGGCGGCGCTCATGGAGGCGGCCGGCGCGGCCGTCGCCAACGCCGTCGCCGAGCGCTGGAGCCGGCGGCCGATCAGCGTGCTGTGCGGGCCGGGCAATAACGGCGGCGATGGGTTCGTGGCCGCCCGGCATCTTGCCGATGCGGGCTGGCCGGTGCGCCTGGGTTTGCTGGGCGACCGCGGCAAGCTGGCCGGCGCGGCCGCCGAACATGCCCGGCTTTGGCGCGGCCCGGTCGAACCCTTGTCGGCCGGCCTGCTGGGCGGCGCGGGCCTGGTGATCGACGCCCTGTTCGGGGCGGGGCTGTCCCGCGCCATCGGCGAACCGGTTGCGGGCCTGCTCGAGGCGCTGGCGGACAGCGGCCTGCCGGTGTGCGCCGTCGACATGCCCAGCGGCCTGGACGGCGCGAACGGCCAGGCCCTGGGCCCTGTCGTACCGGCCAGACTTACCGTTACGTTTTTCAGGAAGAAGCCGGGCCATGTGCTGTTGCCCGGCAAATCGCTGTGCGGCGAGATCGTGGTGGCCGATATCGGTATTCCGGACTCTGTGCTGGGCGGCATCGCTCCGAGCGTTTTCGAGAATTCCCCCGATCTGTGGCTGCCGGCTTTCCCATGGCCGGCGGTGTCGGGGCATAAATACCAGCGCGGCCATGCCCTGGTGGTGGGCGGGCGCCTGATGACCGGTGCGGCGCGCCTGGCCTCCATGGCCTGCGCGCGGATAGGGGCGGGGCTGGTGACCATCGCCGCGCCGGCTTCCGCCTGGCAGGTCTATGCCTCCGGTTCGGCCAGCATCATGGTGCAGCCCATGCGCGAGTCCGGCGGGCTCGAAGACATCCTGGCCGATGCGCGCAAAAATGTGGTGGTGGTCGGGCCCGGCGCCGGGGTCTCGGATTTGACCAAGAGCCAGGCGTTGCAGGCCTTGGCCAGCAAGCGCCCGGTGGTGCTGGATGCCGACGCCATCAGCGTGTTCGGCACGGACCCCCAGGTTCTCTTCGATGCGGTCGCAGGGCCTTGCGTGCTGACGCCGCACGAAGGCGAATTCAACCGCCTGTTTTCCGGCGAGGGCGGCAAGCTGGCACGCGCAATGGATGCGGCCCGGCGCAGCGGCGCCGTGGTGGTATATAAAGGCGCCGACACCACCATCGCTCGTCCCGATGGCTGGGCGATCGTGAACAGCAATGCGCCGCCCGAATTGGCCACGGGCGGCACGGGCGATGTGCTGGCGGGCATGATCGCGGGCTTGATGGCGCAAGGCATGGCGGCTTTCGAAGCCGCGGCTGCGGCGGTCTGGATGCATGGGGAGGCGGCAAGGCTGTTCGGGCCGGGGCTGGTATCCGAAGACCTGCCCGGCATGCTGCCCAGGGTGTTGCGGCGGCTCAAGCGCCTGCTCTGAGCTACACTTCTTCGCTTATTGATTGATTGCAAATCCCTCTCGCATCGGAATATCCGTGCCTGAAGCACAGGCCGTGCGCATTGCCCAAAGGCTGCGCGCGGCCCGCCGCTTGCGGCCTCGCCAGGGACTTTGCATGCCTCACCCGAGAGCTCCGCATGTCTGATGCCATCGCCCTGATTTTCGACTTCGACGACACCCTCGCTCCCGACAGCACATCGGGCTTTCTTGCCGACATGGGCGTGGACGTCGAACGCTTCTGGAAAGAAATGGTGGATCCGCTGCTGTTCCAGCAGGACTGGGATCCCGTGCCCGCCTACCTGTACCAGATGATAGAGCTGTCCAAGTCGGGCGCCTACGGCGCCATCACGCGCGAACGCCTGGAGCAATGGGGCCGGCGGCTGCCCCTGCACGAGGGCGTCGCTACGCTGTTCGGCCGCCTGCGCGAGCTGGTCCGCGAACAGCATCCCCAGGTCCGGCTGGAGTTCTATCTGATATCCAGCGGCATAGGCGACGTCGTCAGGCATACGTCCATCGCGCATGAATTCACCGACATCTGGGCGTCCGAATTCATCTACGGCGAAGACGGCGGCATCCATTTTCCGAGAAGGATAGTCAGCTTCACCGACAAGACGCGCTATCTCTTTCACATACAGAAGGGCATCGTCGGCCCCGCGTCGCGCAACAAGCCTTTCGAAGTCAACAGAAAGATACCCCCGGAAAAACTGCGCATTCCTTTCGAGCAGATGATTTTCGTCGGCGATGGCTATACCGATATCCCTTGTTTCTCCCTGGTCCGCCGTTCCGGCGGCGTGGCGTTCGGGGTCTGGGATCCCCGGCATCGGGACAAGCGCAGCCGCGCCTGGGGCTTCATTCAAGAGGGCAGGGTGTCCAACCTGAATCAGGCGCGCTACGATGAGCAGGCCGAACTCTATCAATGGCTGGAAGAGGCGGTGGACAGCCTTGCCGGGCGCATCACCTTGAACGACCGGATTTATCGTGGCTGAGCATCCCGCGCCCACCGGACAGGCATCGCAGGAAGCCGGCGGCGGGCCTGACGGCTGGACGCAAGCCGATCTGGCGGCCATGCGCCTGGCCCTGCGGCAGGCCGAACTGGCGCGCGGCCTGGGCGAAGTGCCGGTCGGCGCCGTGGTCGTGGATGCGCAAGGCGAAGTCATCGGGGTAGGAAGCAATCGCACCATCGCCGATTCGGATCCCAGCAGCCATGCTGAAATCGTGGCCTTGCGCCAGGCGGCGGCGCGGCTGGGCAATTACCGCCTTCCCGGCGCCAGCCTGTATGTGACGCTGGAGCCCTGCCCCATGTGCGTAGGCGCGGCGCTGCATGCCCGGCTTGCGCGCGTGGTGTATGGCGCCGCCGATCCCAAGACGGGCGCCTGCGGCAGCGTGATCCGCCTGCACGAACACCGGCAATTGAACCACCAGACCCGGGTGAGCGGCGGGCTGCTGGCGCGGGAGTGCGGCGACATCCTGCGCGACTTCTTCCGGGAGCGGCGGCGCAAGCCGGGATGAACGCTGCTTCGTGGCCATACAATGTCATGCGGCGTCCATGCCGGCGGCGAGCCGGCGGTCCGGTCGCTTCTTTTTTTACACACAGCTTTTTACACGCATAAATGACCACAAAACGAAATGCAAGCCTGGCCGGCGCAGGGCTGCCCGCAGGCAAAAGCGCCCGTTCCCGCAGCCGAAAAGCATCCGGCGATGGCGGCGCGGGCGCGTTGCCGCGCACGTCCGGGGATGAAGACGGCCACGGCGCGGCGCATGCCCATGGCGATGGCGGACATGCTCGTAGCCATGGCGACAATGGAAGTCGTGCTCATAGTCACGATCACAGCCAGGATCATAGCCATGATCACGGGCACGGCCATCATGGCGGCAAGGCTCCGGGCGGCGTGTATCTGTTTTCCCCTTCGGGGGCGGTGTCCGATCCGGCGGCGCTGGAACGGGCGCGCGAGCGCTTGCGCCAGCTGGGCTTTCGCGGCGCCGTGGACCGCAGCGCCCTGGCCGTGCACGAGCGCTTCGCCGGAACCGATAAACAGCGCCTGGCGGCGATTGCGCGGTCCCTCAAGCAGAAGCATCCCATCGTCATGGCGACCCGGGGCGGGTACGGGCTCAGCCGCCTGTTGCCTTATATAGACTGGAAGGCGGTGGCGGACAGCGGCAAGATATTCATAGGGCAAAGCGATTTCACCGTGTTCAACCTAGCCTTGCTGGCCCGGACGGGCGCCGCCAGCTATGCGGGCCCCACGGCCGTCTTTGATTTTGGCGGCAAGAAGATGGATGAGCTGACCGCGGCGCTGTTCGTGGAAAGCATGCGGCGCGAACTGGAAATTCTCAGCTTCGAGTCTCCCGACGCCGATCCGGTGGACGCCCGCGGCGTATTGTGGGGCGGCAACCTGGCCATGGTCGCCTCATTGGCGGGCACGCCCTACATGCCCAAGATCCGCGGCGGCATACTTTTCCTGGAGGACGTGGCGGAACATCCCTTCAGGGTGGAGCGCATGCTGATGCAGTTATGGCAGGCGGGCATCCTGGCGCGCCAGAAGGCGATAGTGCTGGGCCGCTTCACCGAATACCGCCTGGCGCCGCACGACAAAGGCTACGATTTGCCGTCCGTGGTGGCCTGGCTGCGGCAGCATGTCCGCGTTCCCGTGGTGACAGGCCTGCCCTACGGGCATGTTAAGGTCAAGGCCACTTTGCCGGTGGGCAGGAAAGTGGGCATCGCCACGGAACAAGGCATGGCGCACCTGGTGCTGGAAGAGCACCACTGATCGCCGCTTGCTAAAATGCCAGGTTACCCTGATTTTTTTACGATACCCACAAGTGATCTCAACCGCAAACCTCACCATCCAGTTCGGCCCCAAGCCCTTGTTCGAGAACGTCAGCGTCAAATTCGGCGAAGGCAACCGCTACGGGCTGATAGGAGCCAACGGCTCGGGCAAGTCCACCCTCATGAAAATCATAGGTGGCGACCTGGAGCCCACCTCGGGCAATGTGTCCCTGGAGCCCGGCCTGCGGCTGGGCAAGCTGCGCCAGGATCAGTTCGCCTTCGAGGATACGCGGGTGCTGGATGTCGTCATGATGGGCCACGAGGAAATGTGGCGCGTCATGGCGGATCGCGATGCGATCTACGCCGACCCGGACGCCACGGAAGACGATTACATGCGCGCCGCCGACCTGGAGGCCAAGTTCGCCGAGTATGACGGCTACACGGCCGAAGCGCGCGCCGGGGAATTGCTGCTGGGCCTGGAGATACCGGTGGAGCAGCACGGCCTGCCCATGCGCGAAATAGCGCCGGGCTGGAAATTGCGGGTGCTGCTGGCCCAGGCGCTGTTCTCCAATCCCGACGTGCTGCTGCTGGACGAACCCACCAACAATCTGGACATCAACACCATACGCTGGCTCGAAGACGTGCTCAACGGCTACCAGAGCACGATGATCATCATCAGCCACGACCGCCACTTCCTGAACCAGGTGTGCACGCACATGGCCGATCTGGATTACCGCGAGCTGCGGGTCTATCCGGGCAACTATGACGACTATATGCTGGCGTCCGCCCAGGCGCGCGAACGCCAGGCCAACGCCAATGCCAAGGCCAAGGAACGCGTCGCCGAACTCCAGGATTTCGTCCGCCGTTTTTCCGCCAACAAGTCCAAGGCGCGGCAGGCCACGTCGCGGCTCAAGCAGATAGACCGCATCAAGGCCAGCACCGTCGAAGTCAAGCCTTCTTCGCGCCAGAACCCTTACATACGCTTCGAGCAGAACAAGGTGCTGCATCGCTTGGCGGTCACGGTGGAATCGATCTCGAAGGCCTATGACCGGCCAGTCATCCGGCCATTTTCCGCCATGGTGGAAGCCGGGCAGAAAGTGGCGATCATCGGGGCCAACGGCGTGGGCAAAACCACCTTGCTGCGTATGCTCGCGGGAGATCTGCAGCCCGACCGGGGCAGCATCAAGTGGTCCGACAGCGCCGACCTGGGCTATATGGCGCAAGACGTTTCCGACCAGTTCCAGTCCGACCGCAACCTGGCCGACTGGCTCAGCGACTATCGCCAGCCCGGCGACGACGACCAGTCCCTGCGTTCCGTCCTGGGGCGGCTGCTGTTCTCGGGCGACGACATCGGCAAGGAAGTGGGGGTGCTGTCGGGGGGCGAAAAGAATCGCATGAGCTTCGGCAGGCTGATGCTGGGCCGCCATAACGTCATGCTGCTCGACGAGCCCACCAATCACCTGGACATGGAGTCGATCGAATCGCTGCAATTCGCGCTGGAACTGTACGCGGGCACGCTGTTCTTCGTTTCGCACGACCGCGAGTTCGTCTCGGGCCTTGCGACGCGCGTGATCGAAATCATGCCCGATGGCGAAATCATCGACTACCAGGGCAACTACGAGGACTATCTGGCCTCGCGCGGCATACAGTCTTGAGCAGCGTCCGCCATCGTCCGCCGTCTATTGTCAACAGGTTCCGTCAGACATGGCCACGCTCTATACCCTCGACAGCCTGGCGACGCATCAGGAAGAGGTCAGGAAGAGCCGTTTCGTGGCCATTGCCGTCCGGGTGCGCACACCGGACGAAGCCCTGCGTTTCTTCGCCGCATACGCCGATCCCGAAGCCACGCACAATTGCTGGGCTTACCGCATCGCCGCGGAATATCGCTTCAATGACGACGGCGAACCGGGCGGCACGGCAGGGCGGCCCATATTGCAGGCCATAGACGGGCAGCAATGCGACCAGACCGCGGTGTTGGTGCTGCGCTGGTTCGGCGGCATCAAACTGGGGACCGGCGGCCTGATACGCGCCTATGGCGGCGTGGCCGCGCAGTGCCTGCGCCTGGCGGCCCGGATCAGCCTGGTCGACGAAGCTTTTGTCGACTGCCATTGCCCCTTCGCCGACATGGCGCTGGTGCAGTCGCGGCTGCCTGCCTACAGCGCCCGCATCGCAGGTGAAACCTTCGATGGCGACGGCGTGCGCTGGCGTTTGGCGGTGCCGCGCGACCAGGAGCCCGAATTGGCCCGGCTATTCATGAACCTGACACGCGGCCAGGGGCGCTGGATCGTGGCGGAAAACAGGCGCAAGCCGTAAAGATCGCCTTTGCCATTGGGCGGACTTGCGGCGCAGCCTGGCGAGCCCGGCGATCGAACAAAGATACAAAGATTCGAATCAACCGAGATGTGCGTCAGGCCTTGCCGTCGGCGCCCTTGTCCTGGGCGGCGATGTCCGCGTGCACCTGCTCCATGTCCACGTTCTTGACTTCGGCGACCAGTTCCTTCAACTGGCTGGCCGAGAGCGCGCCGGCCTGGGAGAACAACAGCACTTTTTCGCGGAAGACCATCAGGGTGGGGATGGACCGTATGCCCATGGCGGCGGCCAATTCCTGCTGCTCTTCGGTATTCACTTTGGCGAAAGTGACATCGTCGTGCTGAGCGGCCTCGTTTTCGAAAACCGGCGCAAAGTTGCGGCAGGGGCCGCACCAAGGGGCCCAGAAGTCCACGATAAGGGGCTTGCCATCCAGTACGGCGGCCTGGAAGCTTTCATTGTCGAAATCAACGGTGCTCATGCGATAACCTCGCTAAATGAATAAGCGGCCATGGAAGCCGCTTATTCGAGTGGGTGTACGAGCCAGTGTAGCGCGTTTACCGCCTGAACCCGAGTTCGTATCGCGCGAGGTGCTACGAAATATTCCCGCGGGGCGCTGTCATTCGGGGAAAAAAGCGTACTTGATCACGAACAGCGCCGCCACCAGCAGCGTGGCCATATGGATTTCCCGCCCGCGCCCGGTAATGGCCTTGAGCACCACATAGCTGATGAAACCGAAGGCGAGACCGTTGGCGATGGAATAGGTGAAAGGCATGGCCATGGCCGCCAGCGCCGCGGGCGTGGCTTCGGTGATGTCGTCCCAGTCTATGGATGTGATTTCGCGCAGCATCAGCCCGGCCACGTAAAGCAGGGCGGGCGCCGTGGCGTAGGCGGGCACCGCGCCCGCCAGCGGGGCCAGGAACAAGGCCAGCAGGAACAGCACGGCGATGGTCAGCGCGGTCAGGCCCGTGCGCCCGCCGGACTGCACGCCGGCCGCGCTTTCGATATAGGCCGTGGTGCTGCTGGTGCCCAGGAAAGACCCGGCCACGATGGCCGTGCTGTCGGCCAGCAGCGCGCGGCCCAGCCGGCTCTGTTTGCCTTCCTGGATGAGATTGGCGCGCGTGGCGACGCCTATCATGGTGCCCGTGGCATCGAAGACTTCCACCAGCACCAGCACCAGAATGACATGCACGAAGCCGGTGTGCAGCGCGCCCAGTATGTCGAGCTGAAGAAAAGTGGGCGCGAGGCTGGGCGGCATGGAGAACACGCCGTGGTACTGGCTGTTGCCGGTCAGCATGGACAGTATCGTGACGGCCACGATGCCGATGAGGATGGCGCCGCGCACTTTCAGCGCATCCAGCGCCGCAATGATGAAGAAGCCCAATATGGCGAAGAGGGCGGGCGGCGCGGTCAGGTCGCCCAGCGCCACTTTGGTGGCGGGGTGGGCGACCACGATGCCCGAATTGCCCAGGGCGATGATGGCCAGGAACAGGCCTATGCCCGCGGCGATGGCGGCGCGCAGCGATTTCGGTATGCCGTCTATCAGCCAGGACCGTATGCCGGTGACGGTCAGCACGACGAAGATCACCCCTGAAATGAACACGGCGCCCAGCGCCTGCTGCCAGCTATAGCCCATGCCGCCGACGACGGTGAAGGCGAAGAACGCATTCAGGCCCATGCCGGGGGCGAGGCCAATCGGCCAATTGGCCACCAGGGCCATGATGAGCGTGCCCAGCGCGGCCGCCAGGCAGGTCGCCACGAACACGGCGTTCTTGTCCATGCCCGTGCTCGAAAGAATGTCCGGGTTCACGAAGATGATGTAGGACATCGTCAGGAAGGTGGTGATGCCGGCCAGTATCTCGGTGCGCACGGAAGTGCCGTGTTCGCGTAGCTGGAAGATTCGTTCGAGCATGTTTTCTCCAGAAAGGAGCCGTATTATGCACCCAAGCGGCGCGCAGGTGAATCATGAAACTGTTTCGCGGGGCGGTTGTACACTAGCGTCTATGATCATTCTCGGCTTTGAAAGCTCCTGCGACGAAACCGGCGTCGCCCTTGTCTGTACGGACCGGGGCCTGCTGGCCCACGCTCTGCATAGCCAGGTCGCCATGCACCAGGAATACGGCGGCGTCGTTCCGGAACTCGCGTCGCGCGACCATATACAGCGCATCGTGCCGCTGACGCGGCAAGTTCTGTCGCAGGCAGGCGTCGGCATGGAGGACATCGGCGCCGTGGCTTATACGGCCGGCCCGGGCCTGGCGGGCGCATTGCTCGTGAGCGCAAGCGTCGCCCAATCCTTCGCCTGGGCGCGCAAGCTGCCGGCCATCCCCATCCACCATCTGGAAGGCCACTTGTTGTCGCCTCTGCTGGCGCAGCCGTGTCCCGCATTTCCTTTCATCGCTTTGCTGGTGTCGGGCGGCCACACGCAGTTGATGCGCGTGGACGGCGTGGGCGCCTACCAGCTTCTGGGCGAAACACTGGATGACGCCGCCGGCGAGGCCTTCGACAAGACCGCCAAGCTGCTCGGGCTGGGCTACCCCGGCGGGCCCGCGCTGTCGGCCCTGGCGCGGCAGGGCGATGCCGCCGCCTTCGAACTGCCTCGGCCCATGCTGCACAGCGGCGACCTGGACTTCAGCTTCAGCGGCCTGAAGACCGCCGTATTGACGCGCCTGAAGGCGCTGGAAAAAGCATCCGAGGCGCTGACCGAGCGGCAACGCGCGGACTTGGCCGCAGCCACTGAAGCCGCCATCGTCGACGTATTGGCAGCGAAGGCTGTATCGGCAATCAAGCGGACGGGCTTGAAGCGGCTGGTCGTGGCGGGCGGCGTGGGAGCGAACAGCCGTCTTCGCCGGCAGTTGTCCGCAGCCATGGACAAGCTGGGGGGCGCAGTGTTTTTTCCGCCGCTGGAGCTCTGCACCGACAATGGCGCAATGATCGCCTTCGCCGCGGCGCAGCGCGTGCAGGCCGGCCTGGCCGATCTGGACGCCGGCCGGCACGCTTTCACGGTAAAGCCGCGCTGGGACTTGCAGGACGTCTGCGCGGCCGTGCCGGCCTGAGGCCAGTCGCGCCTTGCCTGCTTATAGGCCAATACGCCAACAGGGCCGGTCAACGCCTCAACGCTTCAGCGCTTCTTGGCGCCGATGCGGCTTTCCTTGCCGGTCATGAGGCGGCTGATATTGGCCTGGTGCCTGTAGATCAGCAACACGCTGATGATGACGATGGCGATGGCGATGGGGGGGCTGAGCTGCCAGGCGACATTGCCGCCCAGCAGATAATACAGGGGCGCGAACACGGCGGCCAGGATGGAAGCCAGCGATGAATAACGGCTCACGTAGGCGATGATCAGCCAGGTGCCCACCGTCGATAGAGCCAGCCAGGGGTTCAGCGCCAGCAGCACCCCCAGCGCCGTGGCCACCCCTTTGCCCCCTTTGAAACCCAGGAAGACGGGATACAAGTGCCCGAGAAAGGCGGCGACCGCGCATGCGGCGACCACGATCGCCGAAAAATCATAAAGCTCGCTGACGTAGATCGCCAGGAAGACCGCCAGCCAGCCCTTGGCGGCGTCGCCTAGCAAGGTCAGGGCGGCCGCCGTTTTGTTGCCGGTGCGCAACACGTTGGTGGCGCCGGGGTTGCCGGAGCCGAAGCTGCGCGGATCGGCCAGCCCCATGGCCCGCGTCACCACCACCGCGAAGGGGATGGACCCCAGCAGGTAGGAGCCCAGCACCAGGGCCAGCACGATGAGGACGGAAAGGGCGACGGACATGAGGAAGAGCCTCCTTAGGGTTAGCGGCGATTCTACCCACACTCGCCCAAAACACCAAAACGACCGGGTACAATTCGCTACGTCTGGTTGAGTTTCAATGGAAGGCAATGCGCATACTGGTGTCCAACGATGATGGCTACAACGCTCCCGGGGTCGAGGCCTTGGCGCAGGCTCTGGAAGGCCTGGGCGAGCTTACCGTCGTTGCCCCCGAAACCAATTGCAGCGGCTCGTCCAATTCCCTGACGCTCGACCGCCCGCTGTCGGTGCGCCAGTCGCGCAACGGCTTCTATTATGTAAACGGCACGCCCTCCGATTGCGTGCACATCGCGCTGACCGGCCTGCTGGACTTCCGCCCGGACCTGATCGTATCCGGCATCAACAACGGCGCCAATATGGGCGAGGATACGCTGTATTCGGGCACCGTCGCGGCGGCGACCGAAGGATACCTTTTCGGTATTCCCTCCATCGCATTTTCCCTTGTCAGAAAGGGCTGGGAACACCTGGAAAGCGCGGCGCGGATCGCCCGCAAAATCGTCGAGCGGCAACAGCAGGATGCCCTGGCCGCCCCGGTGCTGCTCAACGTCAATATTCCGGCCGTGCCGCTGGACGCCATCGGCGAAATGCGCGTGACGCGGCTCGGCCGGCGCCACCCTTCGGAACCGGTCGTCAAGAGCAGCACGCCCTATGGCGATCCGGTCTACTGGATAGGCCCGGTGGGCCGGGTGTCCGACGCGGGCCCCGATACGGATTTCGGCGCCATAGCGCAAAACGCGGTATCGCTGACGCCGCTGCGCTTTGATCTGACCAACTACGAACAACTGGATCACGTCCGCAACTGGGCAGGGCCGCTATGCGCAAACCCGTAGCCCCTTTTCCATTCGCCACCGGAAGCACCAACCGCTTCGGCCGATCCAGTTTCGGCGGCGGCATTTCGGCCGCCAACAGCAATACCCGGATCGTCGCCCAGCGCCAGCCCGCCGCGCCGGTCCCGCCCGCCGCCGGCCATGCGTCAACAATCGTCAACTTGGGTTTGAACTCCGAGCGCTCGCGTGGCATGATGATCCACCGCCTGCGCAAGCAAGGCATACAGGATGAGCGCGTGCTGCAAGCCATGATGTCCGTCCCGCGCCATCTGTTCGTGGATGAAGGCCTGGCCAGCCGCGCCTATGAAGACGCCGCGCTGCCCATAGGCCACGGCCAGACGATTTCCCAGCCTTGGGTGGTCGCCCGCATGATTTCCGCAGTATGCGAAAATCGGGTACCGGTTAAAGTACTGGAAGTCGGCGCCGGCTGCGGCTACCAGGCCGCGGTGCTGGCCGCCTTCATCAAGGAAGTCCATGCGGTCGAACGCATCCGTGGCCTGTACGAGCTGGCCCGGAGCAAGCTCAGGGCATTGAAGCTCATGGGCCGCGTCCGGCTTGCATTCGGCGACGGCATGGCAGGATTACCCGGCGTGGCGCCATTCGATGCGATCATCATCGCGGCCGCCGGCATTAAAATTCCCCAGGCGCTGCTGGAACAGTTGGCGATTGGGGGCCGATTAATCGCCCCGGAGGGAACGACGGCGCAGCGCCTGATTCTCATCGAGCGCGCGGGCCCGGCAAACTGGCATCGCGAAGAGCTCGAATCGGTCCGCTTCGTTCCGCTCCGGTCTGGAACACAGTATTAAGGAGAACCACATGCAGCCCGGGACGCTACAGTCGATAAACCTGACAGTCCAACCTCCAGCGCGCAGGTCCCGCCACCTGTTGTGCGCGGCGGTGATGGCCACGGCGATTCTGGCTGGCTGCGCGTCCAGGACCTCGCAGGCCCCGGTCACCGACATGAGCAGCGGCACGGCGGTCGAGCCCGCCAAGGGCGGCACCTATGTCGTCAAGGCGGGCGATACCCTGTACAAGATCGCCCAGGCCCACCATATGGAAGTGGCCGAACTCACGCGCCTGAACAATATCAGCGATCCCAGCCAGTTGCGCATCGGCCAGGTGCTGCGCCTGGATTCGTCCGGCCCCACGCCTGCGCTGCCGCCATCGACCGGTACGGCCACGCCCGTGCCGGTGCCGCCCGTCACGCCGGCCGAACCCACCGCCACCGCGCGGGCCAGCGACGCCAACCTCATCAACTGGGGCTGGCCGGCATCGGGCAAAATCATCCAGAGCTTCAACGCCAATACCAAGGGCATCGACATTGCCGGCGCCGTGGGCGACCCCGTACTGGCCGCGGCCGATGGCAAAGTCATGTATGCCGGCAACGGCGTGCGCGGCCTGGGCAACCTGATACTGCTGGGCCACAGCAATGGCTTCATCACCGCGTATGCGCACAATCAGGTGCTGCTGGTGAAAACGGGCGAACAGATCAAGAAAGGCACCAAGATCGCGGCCATCGGCCAGACCGACACCACCTCGCCGCGCCTGCATTTCGAAGTCCGCCGCCGCGGCACGCCCGTCAACCCCTTGTCCTATCTGCCCGCGCGATGATACCCACGCTGGTCTTCGATCTGGAAACCATCCCGGATGCGCAAGGCCTGCGGCGCCTGAATCCGCAGTGGGGGCCGGACATGTCCGACACCCAGATCATCGAGGCGGCGCTGGCCGCGCGGCGTGAATCGCACGGCACGGACTTCCTGCCGCTGCATCTGCACAAGGTCGCCGTGGTGGGCTGCGTATTCCGCGACGACCAGGGTTTCCGCGTCCGCACGCTGGGCAAGGCGGACGATCCGGAACCAGCCCTGCTGGCGGGCTTTTTCAAGACCATAGAGCGCTATACCCCCCGGCTGGTAAGCTGGAACGGCTCGGGCTTCGATCTTCCCGTGCTGCATTACCGCAGCCTCATGCACGGCATACAGGCCCCCCGCTACTGGGACATGGGCGAGGACGACCGCGACTTCAAGTTCAACAACTACATCAGCCGCTACCACAACCGCCATATCGACCTGATGGATTTGCTGGCCAAGTACAACGGCCGCGCCAACGCGCCGCTGGACGACCTGGCCAAGCTTTGCGGCTTTCCGGGCAAGCTGGGCATGGACGGCGGCCAGGTATGGCAGGCGTGGGCGGACGGCAAGGCCGACGAAGTGCGCGCCTACTGCGAAACCGACGTGGTGAATACCTGGCTGGTGTATTGCCGCTTCCGCCTCATGAAGGGGGAGCTCGACCACCGCGCCTACGAGGCGGAAGTCCAGCTCGTGCGCGACACCCTGACGGCCAGCGACGCTCCGCACTGGCGGGAATACATGGCGGCCTGGCCCGCCTGAATGCCTGCGCCAGGGTTTTCCCTGCTGGCGCAAAAGCGGCATGGGCCCGCTGCATCGCGCCGGAGCGCCTTTATCCTTGCATGGCGCCCCGTATGCCGCGGCCGTATCCTTGGGCGACCCGTCTCGTCTGAAATCGACTGAAAACAATTGCTCGGCCCCTGAAACAGGGCAGTAATCGGCGCGCTTGCACAATGGGGCCTCCCAACCAGCACCAAGGAACCATCATGCATACCAAGACACCCTCCATTTCCCTCAAGCTCGCAACACTCGCCGGCGCCATGGCGCTGTGCGGCGCCGCCTATGCGGCTCCCGGCCAGGCTGCCGCCGCATCCGCCCCAGGGCAGGAAAGCGCCGCCGTTTCCACGCAGGATTTCGGCGGCCCCAAGGCGCGTTGGCAGCTTCACAAGCACGGTCAGCGCCATGCCTTCCGGGACGCCGCGATGTGGGTGCCGGGCTATGGCCCCTTGAGTAAGGATTTTGTGAAATCGCTCTCTCTCAACGAGCAGCAGAGCAAGCTGCTGGCCGACGCCCAGGCGGAACAGAAGGCGGGACGCAAGGCCATGCGCGACGCCATGGAAGCGGGCAGGGCGGCCAAGATGGAACAGATCAAGGCCGGCAAGCTCGATCCGCGCGCCGTCGTGAAGCAATCGGAAACGGCGCGCGAGCAGGCCAGGGCCGAAGGCGCCAAGATGCAAGAAAAATGGCTGGCGGTATGGGATGCGCTGGACGAAGCGCAGCAAGGCAAAGTCGCCGCCTATCTGAATGGGCGCGCCGAGAGGTTCGGCCAGCGCATGGAAGGGCATCACCATCGCGGGATGGGTCCCGGCGAGCGCAGGGCCTCCTGATCCGCTGTCTTCCCATTGCGCCGCCCTTGCCGCAGCAGCCCCGCGGCAAGGGCGGCGCTTTTTATTGGCGCACGGGTGGGCGTCGATCGGATGTCGGACGCGGCGCCGAGCCACCGGCCAGGCCGCCGGCCTGGACACAAGCAGGCATGTCGGCGCGTGCCGCAAAACACGCGTTGGGCGGGCCGAGCGTGGCAAGAGAAAGGTAAAATTCGGGGCTGCCCTTATTGGACGTCCGAATAATGACCCTGGAAGTATTTGATATCGAGTCTCTCGACCTCGAAGCGCGCGGTGTGGCGCATCGCGACGGCAAGGTGGTGTTCGTCGAAGGGGCGCTGCCGGGCGAACGGGTTCAAGCCCGGCTCGTCCGGCAAAAATCCAGTTTCGACACCGCGCGGCTGGAGCGCATATTGAAGCCCTCCGCCCAAAGAGTGCGGCCGCCCTGTCCGCACTTCGGCGTTTGCGGCGGCTGCGCCATGCAGCACCTGGAGCCCGCCGCCCAGGTGGCGATCAAGCAGCGTGTGCTGGAAGATGCGTTTTCGCATATCGGCAAGCTGCGACCCGCGATGGTGCTGCCTCCCATGCACGGCCCCGCTTTCGGCTACCGCTATCGGGCCCGCCTGTCGGTGCGCCTGGTCAAGAAGAAGGGCGGCGTGCTGGTGGGCTTCCGCGAGAAGCGCGGCAGCTATGTGGCCGATATCAGGGAATGCAGAATATTGCCGCCGCATGTGTCGGACATGCTCATGCCGCTGCGTTCGCTGATCGCCGGCTTGTCGCGCCCGGATCGCATTCCGCAAATCGAAGTGGCGGTCGGCGACCGTGTCACCGCGCTGCTGCTGCGCCATATGGAGCCGCTGGACGCCGCGGACATCGAGCGCTTGCGGGAGTTCGCGCAGAAATGGAATGTGAGCTGGTGGCTGCAGCCCAAGGGTCCGGAAACCGTGCATCCGCTGGAGCGCGGCGATGCCGACAGGCTGGCCTATGCCTTGCCGGAGTTCGGTCTGCGCATGCCTTATCGGCCCACGGATTTCACCCAGGTCAATCAGGCGGTCAACCGGACCCTGGTTGCGCGGGCCCTGAACCTGCTGGATGTGCAGCCCGGCGACCGGGTCGCCGATCTGTTTTGCGGCCTGGGCAATTTCACCTTGCCGCTGGCGACGCGCGCGGCTCAGGTGGTGGGGGTGGAAGGCAGCGCCGCCTTGACGGAAAGGGCGCTGGACGCGGCGCGCCGGCACGGCCTGGACGAGCGCATCGGCTACGCCGCTTTGAATCTGTTTGAGGTGGATGCCCAATGGCTGCGCGGCCTGGGGCGTTTCGACCGCATATTGATCGATCCGCCGCGCGAAGGGGCCGAGGCCGTGGCTCGCGCCCTGGCCGCGCTGGCGCCCGCCGAGCGCCCCTTGCGCATCGTCTATGTATCGTGCAGCCCGGCCACGCTGGCGCGCGACGCCGGCATACTGGTCCACGAAGGGGGATACCATTTGCGCGCCGCCGGCGTGGTGAATATGTTTCCCCACACCGGCCACGTCGAATCCATTGCGGTCTTCGACGCGCGGGCTGCGGCGTCTTAAGCGCTATGGGCCTTGCCGGCGCCGGCGTCGTCGAGGATGCGCCGGGCTTCCGCCTTGACGCGTTCGGGCGCCGTCCCGCCGATATGATTGCGGGCGGCGACCGAACCTTCCAGGGTCAGTACGCCGAATATGTCTTGCTCGATGGAGGGATGGAACGCCTGTAGCTGTTCCAGCGGCAGGTCGGCCAGGTCGCAGCCCCGTTCCTCGCAGTGGCGCACCGCGTGGGCGACTGTTTCGTGCGCATCGCGGAAGGGCAGGCCCTTCTTGACGAGGTAATCGGCCAGGTCGGTGGCCGTGGCATAGCCCTGCAGCGCGGCCGCCCGCATGGCGTCCGCCTTGACCTTGATCCCGCCGATCAGATCCACGAATATCGTCAGCGTGTCCCGTACCGTGTCGGCCGAGTCGAACAGGCCTTCCTTGTCTTCCTGGTTGTCCTTGTTGTAAGCCAGAGGCTGCCCCTTCATCAGCGTCAACAAGGCGATCAGGTGGCCGCTGACGCGGCCGGTCTTGCCCCGGGCCAGTTCCGGCACGTCGGGGTTCTTCTTTTGCGGCATGATGGAACTGCCGGTGCAGAAGCGGTCGGCCAGATCGATGAAGCCGACGCGCGGGCTCATCCACAGCACCAATTCTTCGGACAGCCGCGATATGTGCGTCATGATGAGCGCGGCGGCGGCGCAGAACTCGATGGCGAAATCACGGTCGGAGACGGCGTCCAGCGAGTTGCGGCAGACTTCGTCGAAACCCAGGCTGCGGGCCACCCGCTCGCGGTCTATGGGATAGGATGTGCCCGCCAGGGCGGCGGCGCCCAGGGGCAGGCGGTTGACCCGCTTGCGGCAGTCCGCCAGGCGTTCGGCGTCGCGGCCGAACATTTCCGCATAGGCCAGCAGATGGTGGCCGAAAGTGACAGGCTGCGCCACCTGCAAATGGGTAAAGCCAGGCAGGATGGTGGAGGCATGTTCCAGGGCCAGTTCCGCAAGCTTGCCGCGCAATTGCCGCAGCAGATCCAGGGCGATGTCGATTTCGTTGCGCAGCCACAGGCGGATGTCGGTGGCCACCTGGTCGTTGCGCGAGCGGCCGGTGTGCAGGCGTTTGCCGGCATCGCCGACCAGTTCCACCAGGCGCTTCTCGATGTTCAGGTGCACGTCTTCGAGGTCCAGCGACCATTGGAAGCGGCCGGCGTCGATTTCTTCCAGGATGGCGGCCATGCCGCGCTCGATGGCGGCCTTGTCGTCCTGGCTGATGACGCCCACGGCGGCGAGCATGTCGGCATGGGCGAGCGAGCCCTGGATATCGAAACGGGCCATGCGCTGGTCGAACTCGACGGATGCCGTGTAACGCTTGACCAGGTCGGATACGGGCTCGGAGAAACGGGCGGACCAGGCCTGAGCCTTGTTGGCGAACTGGCCGTGCAAGTCGGAGGAAGAATTTTTTGGCATAGTGGCGCGATTATAAAGGACGCGGCTGGCGGCGGTTCCGGTGCATCACGACGATTATCGCGTTTTCGTACGTTACTATTACGGCGCGCCCGCATACATGGCAGCCGCACAATGGCCGCCGCCTTCGGACGATGCAAGAAGACATTCATCAGTCATGACAGAAGAGAACAATCTACTCGCCCTTACCCTGGTGGAAGACTGGCTGGAGCGGCACATACCGGATGCGCTCTGGAGCCAGATCGCCTTGGGGCTGCTGATGCTGGCCCTGCTGTACGCCCTCGCGAGCTGGGTGGCGTCCAGGGTGCTGGCCAGGCTGGCGCGCCGGGCGCTGAGCGCCGTGGGGCGCGCCGACTGGTCGGAAGCGCTGTCCCGCCGCCGCGTGTTCCGCAACCTGAGCCATGCCTTGCCGATACTGGTCATCATGACCAATATCGGCCTGCTGCCGATACACGACAGGTATATCGTCATGCTGGCGAGAGTGCTGCTGTCCGCCGCCATCGTTTTCCTCTTCATGGCCTTGAACGGCACGCTGGCCGCCTGGCAGGACGTTTATTCCTCAAGCACGCGCGCCCAGACGCGGTCCATCAAGGGCTATCTGGAGCTGGCCAAGATCGTGCTCTGGGCGGTCTGCCTGATCCTGATCATCTCGATACTGGCGGACCGTTCGCCGCTCTTGATGCTGTCTGGCCTGGGCGCGCTGTCCGCCGTGCTGCTGCTGGTATTCAAGGATACGCTGCTGTCGCTGGTCGCCAGCACGCAGATGACGTCGAACGACATGCTGCGCATCGGCGACTGGATAGAAATGCCGCAAGCCGGCGCCGACGGCTTCGTCATCGATATCGCCCTGCATACCGTCAAAGTGCAGAATTGGGACAAGACCGTCACCACGATACCGACCTACAAGCTGTTTTCGGAAAGCTACCGCAATTGGCGCTATATGTTCGAATCGGGCGGGCGGCGCATCAAGCGCACCTTGCGCATCGACGCCGGCACGGTGCGTTTCCTGCGCGAAGACGAGATTGCGGCCTTGCGCCGTTTCGCGCTGCTGAAAGACTATCTGGATAGCAAGCAGCGGGAACTGGAAGAAAGCAACCGCGCCCTGGGGGAACTGGCCAGCCTGGAAAGCAACCGGCGGCGCCTGACCAACCTGGGCACGTTCAGGGCCTATGCGCTGGCATATTTGCGCCAGCAGCCCGAACTGCATCAGGACATGCTGATGATCGTGCGCATGATGGAGCCCGATTCGCAGGGCATACCCATAGAGGTATATTGTTTCGCCAATAAAACCGCCTGGGTCGAATATGAACGGATACAGGGAAATATCTTCGACCATCTGCTGGCGATATTGCCCGAGCTGTCCCTGCGGCTGTACCAGGCGCCGTCGGGCGCCGATTTCTCGCGCGCCTGGGAAACGGGAGAGGCCGGCGCCTGGCGCCGGAACCCCCCTCCGCCTTTCGCTCCGGAACAGCCATGAGATAATTTTGCTTTCCTGTGGAGCCATGCAATGAAATTAATCGCGGCAATCATCAAGCCGTTCAAGCTGGACGAGGTGCGCGAAGCCCTTGCGGATATCGGCGTCAGCGGGCTGACGGTCACCGAAGTCAAAGGTTTCGGCCGCCAGAAAGGGCATACCGAACTCTATCGGGGGGCTGAATACGTGGTGGACTTTCTGCCCAAGATCCGCGTCGAGGTCGTGCTGCCCGCCGCCATGGTGGATGCGGCGATCGACGCGATCATCAAGGCGGCGTACACCGGCAAGATAGGCGACGGCAAGATCTTCGTGACGCCGGTGGAGCAGGCGATCCGCATACGCACGGGCGAGAGCGGCATCGATGCGCTGTAAGGGCGGCGCCGCATGGCACTGAGCGCCACCATACACAAGCTGGAGCTGCATGTGGCCGACATGCAGCGCAATTATTACGGCAGCCACGCGCTGACCCTGGCGCGCCATCCTTCGGAAACCAATGAGCGCATGATGCTGCGCGTGCTGGCTTATGCGCTGTTCGCCGATGAAGCGCTGGCTTTCACGCGCGGCCTCAGCACGGTCGACGAACCGGCTCTGTGGCAGAAGGATTTGACCGGCGCGATACAGCGCTGGATAGATCTCGGGCATCCGGACGAGCGCCGCCTGCTGCAGGCGGCCGGCAAAGCCGATCATGTCGTGGTTCTTTGCTATGGGGGCCAGGCCAGCCAGGTGTGGTGGGATGGCGTACGCGAAGCCGCCCGGCGGATGCGCAAGCTGACCGTGCTGGCCATCAGCCCGGCGCAGGCCCAGGCGCTCGCTGGCCTGGCCCGGCGCACCATGTCGCTGCACGTGTCCATACAGGAAGGGACCGCGCTGCTGGCCGGCGCCGAAGACAGCGTTTCCGTCGATATCGCCGTATGGCGCGAGGCCTGAAGCGCGCCTGAACGGCCGCGCGGATGGCGTGTTCGCCGCGCGTGCGGCCCTGCGACATGGATGGATCGCGGCGCCGTATGTCTCACACGCAGTAAAACCGCAGCGCGGCAGGCATCGCGGCGCTAGACTTCCTTGCGGCGTTTCTTGAATTCTTCGGCCAGGCGGTCCAGCTCTTCCTCCGAGAAATTCTCGATGTCTATCATGTCTTCCCTGGCATTCTTGATGGCGTGCAGCAGTTCATCCAGCTTCAGGTGCACGGCCCGGCAGTCCTTGTTCTGGCTTTGCTGGATCAGGAAGACCATCAGGAAGGTCACAATGGTGGTGCCGGTATTGATGACGAGCTGCCAGGTCTCCGAATAGCCGAACATGGGTCCGGCAAGCGCCCAGATCAATACGGCGGCCAGCGCCAGGGTGAAGGCGACGGGCGATCCCGCCCATTTCGTGACATGCGTCGCAAAGGCATCGAAGGCGTTGAGCAGCTTGTGCGACAAGGTTTCGGCGCTTGCGCCGGACGCCGAAGCGCCGGGAGCGCTGGCGCCTGCTATTGCATTGCTGGGCGTGCCAGCAGGGCAGGCTCTTGCGGCCTGCGCTCGTATCTCGTTCTCGTCCATGGCTTCCTTCCTATGCGGCTATCGGCGCCGTCTTTTCGTGCGCGCCGCTCCAGGCCGCCTGCCGAAGGCGCTAGCAAACATCGTGCCACGAGGAAAGCAGGGGCCGGGAAGGGATTCAGACCTCTTTCAGCGCCAGGCCGCGGGCGTGCATGGATCTGGCCGACAGAGCCCAGAACTCGGGCAAAAAGCATTCCGCGACCAGCAGGGGCTGGCCGCAGCGCCAGAAGACGGAACAGCGCGCCAGGAGGCGCCGGGCATCCGGGCAAGGCCGCCCGCTGCATATCGCAGGCTCATCTTCGCTCGCGCGACGGCCCTGGACGAAGGCCGTTTGCGCGGACTCATTCGCCAGGACGCGCCTGATGGAGCGATACATGGGCTGCTGCGCATTCAGGCGCCTGGCAAAGAAGCCCGAACGGGTGATTTGCGGGTCGTTGTACAGCATGTCCGCCAGCGGCCGGGTGCGCAGGCGGCGCATGCCCTGCCACAGGCCGTGCGCCGCCTGCAAGGGCGTGAAACTGCGGGCGAACACGCTGTCCACGCCGTCTATGGACATGATGATTTCGCGCACCCATACCGGGCTGCGGATTTCGCGCCGCAGCATCCAGGCTTCGGAGGCGCGCAGGCCGTCGGTATGCTCGGCGACGACGCGCAGTTCGACATGGCCGAGGCGGCGCAGGCCGGCGGTCAAGGCGCCTGGCCGGAACAGCCAATATTTCTGGTGGCGGGTGAACGAAGGGGAAGGGACGGCCAGCCAGCCGTCATTTTTGGGCGGATGCAATTCCATAAACAGTATTATCGCCAAAGTCATAAAATGGCGCTCATGGAAAAAACACGAATTTCAAAACTGATGGCCGAGCGCGGGCTGTGCTCGCGCCGCGAGGCCGATGCCTATATCGAGCGCGGTTGGGTGCGGGTCGACGACGCGGTGGTGGGGCTGGGCGCCAAGGCCTGGCCCGATCAAAAAATCACACTGGACAAACAGGCGCGCCAGCGCCAGACGGCGCGCGTCACCATATTGCTGAACAAGCCCGTGGGCTATGTATCGGGGCAGGCGGAGCAGGGCTACAGGCCCGCTGTTTCGCTGATTTCCGCGGCCAGCCAGTATCGTCCCGAGAAGTCCGCCTTGCGCTTCGATCCCGGCCATTTGCGCGGCCTGGCGCCGGCGGGGCGGCTGGACATCGATTCCCAGGGGCTGCTGGTGCTGACCCAGGACGGCCGCATTGCGCGGCAGCTCATCAGCGAGGATTCGGACATCGACAAAGAATATCTCGTCCGGGTGGAAGGCAAGATCGCGGGCAATGGCCTGGCTTTGCTCAATCATGGCCTGTCGCTGGATGGCAAGCCTTTGCGTCCGGCCCATGTAAGCTGGCAGAACGAGGATCAATTGCGCTTCATCCTGCAGGAAGGCAAGAAGCGCCAGATCCGCCGCATGTGCGAACAAGTGGGCCTGAAAGTCGTCGGGCTGAAACGGGTGCGCATGGGTCGCATCGTGCTGGGCGATCTGCCCCCCGGCAAATGGCGCTACTTGAAAGAGGGCGAACGCTTTATCTAGGGCGTTTTAGCGGCGACAGGCCCTGGGCTTCGTGTTCGGCTGGCTCGCAAGCGCCCCGCTTGCGCAGCCCCGGCCCGCGGGGCGGGCCGCCGGGATCCAGCGCGCCCTTGCGGAGCGGCAAGCTCCGCCATGGTGCACAGCCCGATGCTCAATCGCCTTGCCGCTTCAGGGTAAAGCCCGCGCGGTCGTCCAGCTTCAGCGTTGCGCTGAGCCAAGGCAGGGCGGCGGCGAGTTCGCCGTGCAGGGTCCATGGGGGATTGAGCACGAACATGCCGCTGCCATGCAGCCCGAAACCATCGCCCGCCGGTTTGCGCACGGTCAGGGTGGCGTGCAGCCATGGCGCGGGCAGGCGCTCCAGCGAGCGGCTCAGTTCCTGCGCCTCGCGCCGCTGCACCAGGGGATACCACACGGCGTAGCAGCCGGTGGAAAAGCGTTGCAAGCCGTCCTTTATGGTCTGCAGGGTCTTGCGGTAGTCGTGCTTGTCCTCGTAGGAAGGGTCGATGATGACAATGCCGCGCCTTGGCGGCGGCGGCAGCAGGCCCTTCAAGCCGCTGAAGCCGTCGGCCTGGTAGATCATGGTTTGCCGCAAAGCGGCCCGCCCCTGGGTTTCAAGGTTGCGCCGCAGCACATCGACTTCGGCGGGGTGCATTTCGAACAGGCGCAGCCGGTCGACCGGGCGCATGGCGCGCAAGGCCAGCCATGGCGAGCCGGGATAGAAATTGGCGATCCCATCGGGGTTGAAATGCTGAATTTCTTCCAGATAGCGCTCTATCATGGCCGGCATGGCGGCGGCGCCCAGCAGCCGGTCCAGGCCGTCGGCGAATTCCCCGTTCTTTATCGCCCATTCGCTGCGCAAATCGTAGATCCCCGCGCCCGCGTGGGTGTCGATCACCCAGTAGGGGGTGTCTTTGCGGTTGTAGTGGTCCAGGATATGGACAAAGATGGCGTGCTTCAGGACGTCGGCATGATTGCCGGCGTGAAAAGCGTGTCGGTAGCTGAACAAGGGCGCCTCACGGAAAATAAGAGGGCGAAATCGACATGATTTCGTCCGTGACGATGGCATTGCTGCCCCAATCCAGCAATTCCCGCGCGCGCCGGGTGTCGTTGACGGTCCAGACCGCCACGGTGTAGCCCGCATCGCGTATGTCGCGCAGCACGGCGCGGGTGGTGTAGCGATGGTTCAGGTTCAGGCCGATGCAGTCCAGGCGCTGCACCCGCGCGCGCCAGTCGGGCGGCACTTCCTTGGCGATCAGCAGTGCGCGCGGCAGTTCCGGTGCCGCGGCGCGGGCGGCTTCCAGGGCCGTCTCCGAAAAAGAGGACAATAAGGGCGGCAGGTCGGCGCCGGCCCAAAGCCGGCTGGCCAGCCTGGCGACTTCTTTGCCGGTTTCGGCTTCCAGGCCGGTGTGGGGCTTGATCTCTATATTGCTGCGTATGCCGTTCGCCAGCGTGTAGCCGGCGATGGAATGCAGCGTGGCTATCGGTTCGCCCGCGTAATCCCGGGAATGCCAGGCGCCGAAATCGATGGCGGACAATTCGGCCAATGTCTTGCCCGCGGCCGCGCCGGCGCCATTGGAAGTGCGGTCCACCGTGTCGTCGTGCAGCAGGATGGCGATGCCGTCCCGGCTGAGCTTTACGTCGTATTCCATCATCAGGAAGCCGTGCTGCGCGCCCAGGCGCACGGAGGCCAGCGTATTTTCGGGCGCATAGCGGCCGGCGCCGCGATGGGCGATCAGTTTGGGATAGGGCCAGGGTTTTTCCGTCAGGGGCATGTCAAGGAGTTCGCTATAGATCACAGGGCCTGCGTTGCGGCCATTTTATAGCTTGGCGCCGCGGGCGGGCCGCGCCGGGGCGGACGGCCCCGCGCGAAACCGGCGCGCCTCTGGTGGTAAACTCGCTAAAATTTCACGTTCCGCCGTGGTATTTATTATTCTTGGCGATGCATGTCGCCCCCTTTTTGCCGCCGGGCCGCCCCAAGGCAAAATGCGCCCCCTCGGGGGGCAGCAAGCCGCGAGGCGCAGCGTGGGGGTATTTTTATTTTGCCGGAATTCTTTGATGCAATCGTCGCGCACCCGTCCAATGGGTGGCGTGTCAGTAGGTGATTAATGTTCGATTTCATACGCACGCATCAACGCTTGATGCAACTGATTCTGTTGCTGCTCATACTGCCGTCCTTCGTATTGATAGGCGTCAGCGGCTACACCAACTATGTTTCCGGCGATCACGACCTGGTTAAGGTGGGCAAGTCCGCGATCACGCAACAGGAATTCGACCAGGCGCGGCGCAATCAGCTGGAACAGGCCCAGCGCAGCTCGCAGGGCGGGTTCGACCCGGCCATGCTCGACAACCCGGCGGTGCGCAGCGCCTTGCTGGAATCGCTGATCGACCGGCGCGTGCTCATCGATGTCGCCAGCAAGGAACGCTTCAGCGTGTCGGATGCGGTGCTGCGGCAGACTATTGCGTCCATGCCTCAATTGCAGGTGGATGGCAAGTTTTCGGCGGAACGCTACAACCAGGCGCTGGCTTCCGCCGGCCTGACGACGCGCGATTTCGAGCAAGGGCAGCGCGCGGAACTGGCGCTGGACCGTGTGCTCGGGCCGGTGGCGCTGACCGCCAGCGTGCCGTCCGCGGTGGTCGCCCAGCTCGAAACCGCTTTGACCGAACAGCGTACGGTGCGCCTGCTGGCTTTCCCCGCCACGGATTACGAAAAAGACGTGCAGATCAGCGACGCCGATATCCAGGCCTGGTACGACAAGAACAAGCAAAGCCTGGAACTGCCGGAGCAGGTCGGCGCCCAATATCTGCTGCTCAATGAAGCGGCGGCCATGGACAACCTGCCGGCGGTCAGCGAAGACGAACTGAAGAAATATTACGAGCAGAACAAGGCCCGCTATGTGCAGCCGGCGCGCGTCAATGTCAGCCATATCCAGATAAACGTGCCGGCCGGAGCCAGCGACGCGCAGCGCAAGCAGGCCCATGACAAGGCGCAGGAAGTCGCCGCCAAGGCGCAGGCCGACAAGGCTGCTTTCGCCGAACTCGCCAAGCAGGAATCCCAGGATGCCGGCACCGCCAAGGACGGCGGCAAGCTCGGCTGGATCACCAAGGGCTCATGGCCGGCGAATCTCGAGCAGGCGGTTTTCGCCCTGGGCCAGGGCGATGTGTCCGGCGTCGTGGAAGGCCCCGGCGGCTATCATATATTCCATGCCAACGAGGTGCAGCCCGAGCGCGGTGAAACGTTCGAGCAGGCCAGGGCCAAGGTGGAAGCCGAAGTGCGCCGGCAGTTGGGCGCCGACCGCTACGCCGATATGGCGACCAAGCTCACCAGCCTGGTGTACGACAATCCGGGCAGCCTGGAGCCGGCAGCCCAGGCGCTGGGCCTGAAAATAAAAACCGCCAGCGGCATCGCGCGCGATCGCCTGCTTCCTTCCGAAGAGGTCCAGGGGCCAGCCGCCTCGGCCAGCGAAGATGCCGGCTTGCTGGATGACGCCCGTGTGCGCCGCGCGCTCTTCACACCGCAAGTCCTGAAAGACAAACAAAATTCGGGCGTCATAGAAATTACGCCCGACACGATGATGGTCGTCCGCGTGGATACCATCACGCCGGCGCATGTGCCCGAACTGGCGCAGGTCAGGGACTATATACGCGGGCAGCTGAAGACCGAGAAAGCGCTGGCCGCGGCCGAAAAGGCGGGCAGCGAGGCGCTGGCCGGCTTCCAGAAGGAAGCGCCCGACCAGGTTCCGGAAAAATTCGGCAGCCCGCTGCACATCAGCCGCATCGACCCCCAAGGCGTGGCCAAGCCGGTGGCGGACGCCGCCTTTGCGGCGTCCACGGCATCGCTGCCGCAGTACGTAGGCATAAAAGGGCCGCAGGGCTATGTGGTGGTGCGCGTCGAAGGCGCCAAGGCAGGCGAGGCCGGCAATCCTATGCTGGCTTCTTTGCCCATGGAATTGAGCCAGGCCTGGGGCAGGGCGGAAGAACAGGCCGTGCTCAAGGAAATGCGCGCCCAGGCGCAAGTGAAGATACTGCCCGAGGCCGAACAGGCCTTGTCCGGCGAAACCGAAGCGCGGAATTGACGGGCGGCGGGATTATCCCGCCCGGCGCTCCGCCAAGGATTTGACGCGCGCGGCAGGATAGCCGCTACGGCCGCCGGGGCTGGCCCGCCTTCAGCATGGGCTCAAGGTGGCGCCAGACATTCTCTTCGATGCGCGCCTGGGCGGATTCATTGGGATGTATGCCATCGGACTGGAACATGGCCTTGTCGGTGGCGATGCCTTCCAGCAGGAAGGGCGCGAGGCCGCTGCCGTGCTTTTCGGCGACTTCGGCGAACAGGGCCTGGAATTGCTCGGCATATTTGCGGCCGTAATTCGGCGGGATCTGCATGCCTATCAGCAGGACGCGCGCCCCCGCCTGCTGCGACATCTCCACCATGCGCGCCAGATTGTCCCGCGTCATTTGCAAGGACAGGCCCCGCAAGGCGTCGTTGCTGCCCAGTTCCAGAATGACGATGCCGGGCTTGTAGCGCTCCAGGGCCGCCGGCAGGCGCGCCACGCCGCCGCTGGTCGTATCCCCGCTGATGCTGCTGTTGTGTATCTGGTAATCTAGGCCTTGGGCCTGCAGGCGGCGCGACAGCAGTTCGACCCAGCCCGAGCCGCGCTGCAGGCCGTATTCAGCCGACAGGCTGTCGCCTACGACCAGTATTGCGCGCCCGGGCTCCGCGCCCTGCGCCGCCGCGCCGGCCGGGCCGCCCATCGCAATAGCCAGGCAGAATGCAATCAAGGTAAAACACCGGCGTATCCACATGAAAAAAATCCATCCCATTGAAGTCAGGCAGTTGTGCCAGACGGTTCCCGATGCGTCGGGGCCTCTGACCATTTTAGACAATGTCAGTTTTATCGTAGAAGAAGGTCGGGCCCTGGCCATCACCGGCAGTTCGGGGTCGGGCAAGTCCACGCTGCTGGGCCTGCTGGCCGGCCTGGACGTGCCGACCTCGGGGCAGGTCATCCTGCTGGGCCATGACCTGTTTTCGCTGGATGAAGAGGCGCGCGCGGCCTTGCGGGCCAAGTATGTGGGTTTTGTATTCCAGTCGTTCCAGCTCTTGCCCAACCTGACGGCGCTGGAAAATGTGATGCTGCCGCTGGAACTGGCCGGCAAGCCCGCGCGGGAGCCGGCCGTGGCCATGCTGCAGCGCGTCGGGCTGGGCGAACGCCTGCACCATTATCCCCGGACGCTGTCGGGGGGCGAGCAGCAGCGCGTATCGCTGGCGCGCGCCTTCGTCGTCAAGCCCAGGCTATTGTTCGCCGACGAGCCCACCGGCAGCCTGGACACCCAGAACGGCGCCCGCATCATAGAGCTGATGTTCGAGATGCACAAAGAGCAGAACACCACCCTGGTCCTGGTGACGCACGACGCGCAGCTGGCGGCCTTGTGCCAGGATGAACTGCGGCTGCAAGGCGGACGCGTGGTCGCTCCGGCGCCGGCGCGGGCGATGGTGGCGGGATGATAGCGGCGGGGCGATGGCAGCGGGGCAATGATGACGGCCGGGCGATCGCGGCGGGGCGACGGCAACAGGCGACCGGGGCCGGGCGCCGCTGCCGCCGCTACATCTTCATGTTGCGCGGCAGCCAGGTGGCGATTTCCGGCACGGCGTAGATGATCAGCACGGCGGCGATCATCAGCAGGAACATGGGCAGCGACACGCGCGCCAGATAGGGCAGCTCTTTCCTGGTCATGCCGGCCAGCACGAACAGGTTGAAACCCACGGGTGGCGTGATCTGCGCCATTTCGATGACAAGGACCAGGAAGATGCCGAACCAGATCAAATCTATGCCAGCGGCGTTGATGGTGGGCAGCAGCACGCCCATGGTCAGCACGACGATGGAAATGCCGTCCAGGAAGCAGCCGAGCACGATGTAGAACACCATCAGCGCCAGGATGAGGCCGAACTGCGAAAGGCCCAGCGTGCCTATCCATTCCGCCAGGGCGCGCGGCAGGCCGATATAGCCCATGGACAGCGTCAGGAACTGCGCGCCGGCCAGGATCAGGGCGATCATGCAATACAGCCGTGTCGCGCCCATGAGCGAGTCCTTGAAGACCGGCCAGCTGAGCGAACCCTGCACCGCCGAGAGGATGAGCGCGCCGATCACGCCGACGGCGGCGGCTTCGGTGGCCGTCGCAAAACCGGTGTAGATGGTACCCAGCACGACAATAATCAGTATGACGACCGGAATCAGGTGCCGCGACCGGTGGATCTTTTGCGCGAAGCCCAGGCGCTCGTCGGCCTGCGGAATTTGGCCCGGATGCAGCAGGGCCCAGATCGCGATATAGCCCATGAACAGGCCGGCCAGCATCAGGCCGGGCAGGATGCCGGCGATGAACAGCTTGGAAATGGAGGTGTCGGCCGCCACGCCATAGACGATCATGATGATGGAGGGCGGTATGAGCAGCCCCAGCGTGCCGGCCCCCGCCAGGGTGCCGATGATCTGGTCCTGCGGATAGCCGCGGCGGCTGAGTTCCGGGATGGTCATCTTGCCTATGGTCGCGCAGGTGGCGGCGGAAGAGCCCGATACCGCGGCGAAGATGGCGCAGCCCACGACATTGGTGTGCAGCAGCCGCCCCGGTATGCGGTCCAGCCAGGGCGCCAGACCCTTGAAGAGATCCTGCGACAGGCGGGAGCGGAACAGTATCTCGCCCATCCAGAGAAACAGCGGCAGGGCGGTCAGCGTCCAGCTCGAGGCGGCGCCCCAGATGGTGATGGCCATGGCGTCGCCGGCCGGCCTGCTGGAAAAGAGCTCCATGCCCAGCCAGGCGGTGCCCGCCAGGGTCAGGCCCACCCATACGCCGCAGGCCAGGAAGCCGAAGATCGATAGGACGAGTATCGTGATGACCAGGGCTTCATTCATAGTGCGTCTCTTCCGCCTGCGCGGTTTCGGGTATGCCTTTGAAGCGGCGGACGGTCTCGTCCACGACGGCGATGAAGAAAATCAAGGCGCCCAGGGCCATGGCCAGTTGCGGGATCCAGAGCGGCGTGGCGTCGTCGCTGGTGGAGATATCGTTGTAAGCGTGGGAGTCCAGCACCAGCTTGCCGCTGAACCAGCACAGGTTGGCGGCGATGGCGCAGGCCACCAGCAGGGCGAAGATGTCGAGCCGCAAGCGCCCTTTGGACGGCAGGGCGGCAAGCAGCAGGGTCACGCGTATGTGTTCCCCTTTTTTGAAGGTGTGCGCCAGGGCCAGAAAGCCGGCGGCGGCCATGGAATACCCGGCGTAGGCGTCCAGACCGCCGATGTGCACGCCCAGCTGGCGGGTGGCGATGGACAGCGTCACGGCCACCAGCACGCCCACGGTGAATACGCCCGCCAAGGCGCCGGACACCGTGTACAGGGCATCGAGGAAGCGGCGCAGGCTCAATTGCTTGCCCGGTAGGCGTCAATGACTTTTTGCCCGTCGGGTCCGGCGCGCTTGATCCATTCGGCCAGCATGGTCTCGCCCACTTTGTCCAGGCCTTGCATCAGTTCCTTGCTGGGCTTGATGATTTCCATGCCGTTTTCGGCGAGCTTGTCCAGGTACCACTGGGTTTTTTCCTTGGAAAGCGCCCAGCCGCGCTTTTCGGCCTCCGCGCCGGCTTTGAGCAGGGCCTGCTTGCTCTTGTCGTCGAGCTGGTCGTAGGCTTTCTTGTTCATGATGACGGCATTCTTGGGCAGCCATGCCTGGGTGTCATAGAACTTCTTGATGTATTCGTAGGTCTTGGTGTCCCAGCCGGTCGAGCCCGAGGTCATGAAGGCGTCGACGACGCCCGTGGCCATGGCCTGCGCCAGTTCGGATTGCTGTATGGTCACCGGCTGCGCGCCGACCAGCTCGGCGATGCGGGCGGTCACGGGGCTGTAGGCCCGCCATTTCACGCCCTTCAGATCCGCCACGGTCTTGATGTCTTTGTTGGCGAAGATGCCTTGCGGCGGCCAGGCCACGGTGTACAACAGCGTCATGCCCTGGGATTGCAGCTTCTTGTTCAGCAATTCTTTCTGCGCCTGGTAGAGCTTCCAGGCCGCATCGTAGCCGGTCGCGAGGAAAGGCAGGCCGTCCAGCGCATAAATGGGGTCTTCGTTGGCGAAGTTGGTGAGCAGGATTTCGCCTATCTGGGCCTGGTTGCCCTGAACCGCGCGCTTGATCTCGGGCGCCTTGTATAGCGAGGCGTTGTTGTGCAGCGTGATGTCCAGCTCGCCGCCCGACAGCTCTTTGACGTCCTTGATGAATTGCTCGAGGTTCTGGGTGTGCAGGTTGGAAGCGGGATAGGCGCTGGGCAGGTCCCATTTGGTGGCTGCCTGGGCGTTCAAGGTAAAGGTGGCCGCACAGGCGGCGGCAAGCAGAACTAAGGTTTTTTTCATGGGAAACGTCCTTGGTCTGAAGATATAGTCGGAAAGCCGCAGCATCGACCGCGAGCCTGAACGCCAGGCCTCGCGTTCAGCGTGCAGCCCTGCGCCTTCCCCGCCAGCCTCGGCATGCGCTCGGGCGCCGGCTGTGCTGAAATCGTTTTCGGCCCTCTGTGTCGCCGCACTGATTGTAGTGTCGATGCCGCGTCCGCGGCCTTGTTTTCGCGGCCATTTAGGGGTAATTCCTAGGAGTGGAAAGACCTCGGGCGGATAAGGGCGCGGCGGTCGATGGGCGCTCTTGCGCGGCGGCGGGACCGCCCTCATTCCGGCCGCTGAGGCATAATGGCACGGTCCCGGCATGGCTCGCGCCGCCGACAGAAACAATAGCGTTTTATAAAAGCAAAAGGCGAGGGCGGCTTGTGTCCAGGGCGTAGCGCGGTGTGCATTCAAGGCAAGGCGCGGAACAGCCTGGAAGGCGCCGGCGCCGTAACGGAAGCAATCGAGGACATGCAGTGAAGAAGTATCGATGCCTATTCAATTTCGCCCTGGCCGCGGCGCTGGCCCTGCCGGCGCTGGCGCAGGCCCAGGGCTATATCGCCAGGTTGTTGAACAAGCCCGTGCCGGGCGGCGTGGCGGTGGTGCCCTTAGGGGTCCACGACAGCGCGCCGCGCGTTACCTACCAGGACAAGCCGGTGATGGTGCTGCGCGACAGCGATGGGCAATGGATAGCGGTGGCCGGCATAGACTTGAAGACGGCCCAGGGCAGGCAGAGCCTGCGCATGGAGGCGCCCGGCGGGGTGCGCAAGCTTGATTTCAACGTCAAAAGCAAGGCCTACAAGGCCCAGCATATCAAGCTCAAGAACAAAGAACATGTGAATCCGGACCCGGAACAAGTGCGCCGATTCGAACGGGAATATAAAGAGCAGATGGCGGCCTACAGCAGTTTCCGCAATGCCGGGCCGAGCAATGTCGCATTGGACAAGCCGGTCGATGGCCGCTTGTCCAGCCCGTTCGGCCTGCGGCGCTTCTTCAACGGCGAAGAACGCAACGCCCATTCCGGACTGGATTTCGCCGTGCCCGCGGGTACGCCGGTGAAAGCGCCCGCCGACGGCGTGGTGACCATCGTCGCGGACTATTTCTTCAATGGCAAGACGGTCTTCATCGACCATGGCCAGGGCCTGGTGACGATGTACTGCCATCTATCGGAATTCCTGGTCCGCAAGGGGCAGGAGGTCAAGCGCGGCCAGGTCATCGCCAAGGTAGGCGCCACCGGCCGCGCCAC